>Ga0272446_1001182_pt1 | contig 38776 bp, 27 predicted proteins | sample YNPCB0061_FD_194587 | JGI IMG/M metagenome (GOLD analysis project Ga0272446, IMG submission 194587) | Hot spring microbial mat communities from Yellowstone National Park, WY, United States - YNP-CB-006-1 | ecosystem: Environmental > Aquatic > Thermal springs > Hot (42-90C) > Sediment | place...
ACCGCACAACCCCAGCCGGTGGAGTTGAATTAGTGCCAGGTACGGCCTTGCCCAGTGGGGGAGCCGCTCCCCGTAGCCTGACAGTAGTAGGTAATACCCTCTTCTTCGTGGTGGATGCCGGTACACCAGCTAATCCCAATGAGCAACTCTGGGCAGCAACAACGACAGGCATCACAGGTCAAGTCAGGGATATCAATCCCTTTGGCAGTGACAACCTCCAGTCGCTGACGAATGTCAACGGTAAACTCTTCTTCGTAGCGAACGACAGTCAGAATACTCGCATCTGGCAGAGCGATGGCACAACTGCTGGTACGACCCCCTTAACAACGAATGCCTTTAACACCGGGCCTGTACCTGCCAATATCACCGCTGCAGGTAATCGCATCTTCTTTACGGCGGCAGGCTTCACTGAAGAAGACCCAACCATTGACCTGGGGGTAGAGTTGTGGCGACTACTCTAAGAGAAGTTGGAGAGATTTCTAGCGAATAAACGACCTGCTGGCTGCGGCTTGCCATTAGAGATCCCACCAGCGCAGAAGAGTGGGTCACCGTATTGCCAAGCTGCCCTTTCACTCAGGCTAACAATTCAACTGCAGCAACAGGTGAGAGTCGCTAATGCCAGGCGCAGCTATTTGCTGCTACTGGTTTGAGCTATTAGGACAATCGAAAGTCCTGAAAGTCTTAGTTGAGACGTTTTTCAGTCCTGAACCCTGACCCTTATACAGCTTTGGTCAGAAAGCCTAGGATAAAACCAAATGCTCAAATGTCGATGCTGAGTCGGCTTTCTGACTCACGATCGCCATGTTTTTCATCGCTACATCTATGCCCTGCTATACGCTTGTATAGCGCCTTAAAGGGTGACAACATACCTAGATAGCTTGCTGTATCAGGGATAGGGCTTGGAGTCCTCGGTGAAAATAGCGACGTTTGTGGGGCTTGAGGGCGATTAACTGCAGCGCCCGCTCAGCCCATCATTCCATCCCATAGATCCACCGTTGGCCATACCAACTTAAACTAAAATCCCTGTGTCCCAGGGTCTCATCCTGGTGGTCTTGGAGACGTCCGGCGTAATGGTCCATCCGGAGGTGACGCATCTGTTGCCCGTGCTAGGTAGCTAAACGGGCAGCGAGTGCAATCAGCAACAACAAAGCTAAGAATCGACGTTCATTCACCTTCGTATCCTCTAAGTTGTCCCCCCCGGTCTTACAGTCCTTGCTGGCAGAGTAGCATTTGCCTTGGTTGCTATAACAGCATAAAAGGGATCTCCCCCTGGTAAACCCATCATCTTCAAAATCGGGGAAACCTGGGAGGGGCGGATAATCGCCTCCGGTTCATTGAATCCGGGTACCGCCTTAAAGTAATGCTTGACTAAGGCAACCCGGCTAGTTTCGCTGGCCTCTCGCCAGATTTCAATTGCTTTTTGGTAAAACATGCGATTTGAAAAACTCACGATAGCAATTCCCCCCGGTTTCAAAACCCGACAGATTTCACTAAACACTGCTTCTGGATACTGGAGGTACTGAACGGATACGGTGTTCAGCACTGCATCAAAGGAGTCATTTTCCAGCGGTAATTTAGGGTCTTGATTCAGGTTTTGGACAAAAAAGTGGTGCAGCCTAGGGTTTTGGGCTAACTCCTCCGCATTCAGGCCATGCCCTTCCACATGGGCAAAAGCCATTTCTTCTGGTAAATGGGAAACCCAACTGCTCATCAGGTCAAAAATGCGAGTGTTGGGCTGGAGCCGTTCCCGATAAAGTTGGGTCAGTTGCTGGATGAAGCCCTCGTCAACATGGGTAACAAACCGGGGAAAAGAATAGAACAGTGTATCATCCGTCTCATCAAGCTTGGCACGGTGAGTAGGGGTCAGTGACATAGGGCAGCAGTTGGTAGAAAATCAGGTAACCGTATTGCGACAGCAACGCGCCTCAGAGCAAGGGCAGAGAGCCATTGTTTGATAAACGTTCACGCTTGCTCAGTAGGGCTGCTTCATTGGCTGCAAGAAGGAGCAGTGGGGGCGTTGCCCCTCTCCATTCCTAACACTACCTTAGTTTAATTGCAGGCAGCTACTTGTGGCTAAGGTTCTAGCCTTCGTTAGCCGTACTTTTACCTACGTTTATCCTACCTACTGACCTTGCGATCGCGATCGCTGTGAGAAACATAGCAACCGTGAGTCAGAAAGCCTATCCAGCATTGACGTTTGAGCACCTGGTTTTGTCCTAAAGTTTTCTGCCCAAGGCGATACTTCGCCTGAGAGGCAAGGATCTATTTTTGCGTTCTGAGGCCTTAACGTTATCGTGGGGCAATCGAAAGGGACTGCTGCAAACGTGATTCTGTCAAGGTGCCTGGAGAGAAGCATCAAGGCGATCGCTCCATAATCGCTTGGGCCAAAACCGCCGCTCCCCAAACGCGGATGCCGCGTCGGCGAAGAGTTTGAGCGGCTGAGCGGATGGTTGCCCCAGTGGTATAGATGTCATCCAATAGCAAAACTGGATGGCGAGGTGGCTGTTGGGTGAAGGCACTCCCTAGAGAAAAAGCATTTTCCAGGTTGCGCGATCGCTCTGTTGCCGATAAGCCAAACTGGGCCGTGGTTTCCTGTTGTCTTGCCAGCCCCTGACGGGCAAGGGGGAGGCGGGTCTGGTCGCAAAAATGAATCGCCAGTTGCTCGGCCTGGTTAAACCCCCGCTGCTGTTGTTTGCTGGCATGCAACGGAATCGGCACTACTACCAATTGTTTTGGCAGGCTCGGAGTGGCAAGCCAAGTATCCGCCATCCAATGCCCCAAAGGACAGGCCAACTGCAATTGTTTATCATACTTCAGTGCAGCGATCGCCCGTTTCAGTGCCTCTCCATATCGCCCCCAAGCTAATAGAGCATAGCCATCAGCCTTCATCGTGTGCACGGCTGGTGGCAAGGCGCAGGTCTGCACCTGACGCTGACAGGCTGGGCAAAAATCAGTGGCAGCAGGACGATCACACAGCGGGCAAACATTGGCCGCTACTAGTGTCATCAATCCTCGCAGGTGCTGTACCCAGTGACTCATAGGATTTTGAATTCTGGCTTTTAGACTTCGGCTAGGCTTAAGGATTTCTAGATGGGAGAACCGCTTCCCAGGGCAATTACAAATCCGACAAAGTTAAAGAAATATTGCAAATTTGCTCGCTGGCTTCACCAATTTGGGGTTTCCCCACAGGATGGCGCAGGCGCGATGGTATTCTATTTTTGTAAATACTGACTCAACGGGTAGGCAGGTCTATGCAAGTTAATGATCTGGGATTTATCGCCAGTATCCTCTTTGTTCTAGTCCCAGCAGTGTTTCTCATCATTCTCTACATCCAAACTCAGAAAAATCCTGAGTAATGTAGTTTGCAAGCGGTGAGATAACCGGCTCTACCGCAATCCCAAACAGACTTGAGAGAAGAGATAGAAAGACTTGTTGAACAAAAACTTCATTCCTTGTGAAAAAGCCCGAGAGAAAAGTTCTCCAGGGCTTTTCCATTTAAGGTTTAGCAACCCCTAGAAAGCGCGTTGGCCAATGGGCGCTGCCTCAAACTAACTGATGAATCAACTTTGAGAGCTGGTTGCAAACAAGCTTGCATTTTTTCTGCCAGAATCTGCACCTGCGGTTCCTGTAACATGCTGGAATGGCCACCGGGCACGTCAAAAACTTGGACTGGCTGGACCGAACGACTTCCCCAACCTAATAGAGGATCGCTGTAAAGATTCCTAAAAGGTTCATCATCAATGCCAGGGAGATCTGTAATTAACTTCTCCGTTGCACGAAAGAGAATCAGCCGACTCCGACAGAGGCGGACGGGCAGAAACTCGCGAATCGCATAGCGGTAGACCTGGCGCACAGATAGTTGGCGCAAGAAATAGGGCAGGGGTAAGTGTCGATCCAGGCAAAAGCGGAGGATGCTGATCCGTGTGTAGGTTTGCAAGCGCTGCCAGTGCGATCGCACCAAATAGGTAGTTAAATTCCTCGCCTTAGTCAGAACAACGCGGGCTGTGGACAGCATTTTCTCAAGTTTGCTGGTATGCTGAACCTCTTGCAGTCGAGCTGTAAGCCGCTGCAACCGTTGTTGGTGGGGCGAGTGTTTTGCTGCTTTGGGGTCAGCCACATCGAATAAAAACACGTCAGCCGTTTCTCCCTGGGCCTCCAGTTTGAGCGCAATGGCATAGGCTAAAACACCGCCAGCACACAGTCCCCCTAGGAGATAAGGCCCGTGGGGCTGCACCTGTTGGATCTGGGCCAGGTAATGGTCTACCATCTCTGAAATCCGCGTTTGCAAAATCGGGAAGCCTTCTCGCCCCAGTGGCCGCAGCGCATAGACTGGACGCTCTGGGGCAAGATGCAGGGCAAGAGTGCGATAAAGAATCGTCTCTCCTTCAACGTCATGAATCAAGAATAGGGGAGTACAACTACCACTAGACTCGATAGTTATTAGAGAGTCCCAAGTGGTTGCTGACCCCAACTGCTGCATCAACTCTGCTAGCTGCCGGATTGTAGGAGCCTGGAATAAGGCATCATTGGGCAATTGCCGCTGCAGTTGTTGCTCAATTGCAGCAATCAGCTGCACTGCTTGGAGTGAGTCTCCGCCCAGACTAAAGAAGTTATCATCAATGCCGATAGACTCCGTCTGCAAAGTCTGCTGCCAAACTTGCACGAGCTGTACTTCCAGGTCATGAGTTGGCGCAACATACGCCGTCTGTAGTTGATTCTTCAACGTTGCGGCTAATTCTGAACGCTTAAATTTGCCCGTTGAGCTTTTGGGAATTTCTGGCAGTAGCACGATCTGGTTGGGAACTTTGAATTCGGCTAGCTGGGTTGCAAGGAACTCGCGCAGCGATCGCCCTGTCACAGTCACACCCGGTTTTACCACCACGGCTGCCGCGACATCTTCACCCAAACGTGGATGGGGAACGGCAAAGGCAACCGCCTCCGCAACGTGGGGATGCTCCAGCAACGCCTCTTCTACTTCTAACGGTGTAATCTTTTCCCCGCCACGATTAATCAACTCCTTCAACCGCCCAGTTAAGAAAAGATACCCTTCATCATCGATATAGCCCTGATCTCCGGTGCGCAACCAGCCATCCAGAAACACCGTGGCATTTGCCTGGGGATTGTTCTCGTAACCTTGCATCACATTGTCACCCTTGGTGACAACCTCGCCGACAGCACCAGGGGGGAGAAACTTTCCATCCGCATCGATAATGGCGATTTGGGTACCCACTGGGAGACCAACCGACCGGACTTTTTGAGGACGGGAAATTCGGTTGCTGGTAATCTGAAAAGCTTCTGTCAAGCCATAGCCCTCAATCACTTTGACATTGAAGGTTGTTTCTAAATCTCGAAAAACTGGAACTGGTAAGGAAGCGGAAGCCGAACGAATGGCCCGGAGTGAACAACGCGCCAAAATATCTGGGTACTGTTTGGCTGTGCTGAGAACCGCCTGGTGAATGGTAGGAACCGCTGTATACCAAGTCGGGCGTAATTCATCTAACCATAAATAAAACTGGGTCGCATCGAAGGGTGGGGCACAGGCCACACTTCCCCCCGCATAGAGGGAGGCAATTAACCCGGCGATCAACCCTTGACTGTGAAATAGAGGCATAACGCTGAGGCAGCGATCGCTCGGCCCCAATTCCAGCGCGGCAATTACATTTTGGCTGGCGGCATAGATATTGGCGTGGCTGAGCGGCACAATCTTTGACCGCGAAGTTGTTCCAGAGGTGTGCAAAATTAAGGCAATATCCGTCGCTGTGGCATAGCTGACTGCCACTTGCTCAAACAGGGTGGTTGCCGTTAGACGAAAGGTGCCAGCAGCGGCCTTCAAATCGGGATGTAGTTGAATTACTGGGATTTGACAATTGTGTGCAGCGGCGATCGCCGGAGAAGCCTCCCCAGCAAGTACTATCACCGCATCAATGGAAGTATCCCTGAAGTAAGCCTCAAACTCTGCCACGTTGTAAGCCGGGTTAAGGGGCACGCTGGTGGCACAAGCAGAAATCGCCAGGATAGCAACGGCTAATTCTGGGCTGCTGGGTAACACAATACCAACCCGCTTGCCTAACCCAATCCCTATAGAGGCGAGTGTGGCAGCGACCTCTGTAAGTTGGCTGAATAATTGCTGATAACTGAGGGAAGCCCGACCAAGGGCCGCGATCGCCGTTGCATGGGGGGTAAGGGTTGCTTGCTGAGCAAGCATCTGATGAATGATGACTGTCTCAGAGGAGAATATGGTCACAGATATAAACCTCGACGATAAAAATGCGATTCTAGATAATGAATAGTTATTTTTTAGAATCTTTTAAAAACAGCAAATCTCTGTCAACTCTACAAAGAAAAAGAGGAATCAAAAATATCAATCTGAGTATTGAAAGCATCACTTTAACCAATCCGATCAAGCCAGAAGACAATATCAGGAGCTATTCAATCAATGAAAGGTTGCTAGACACCTGTATCATTTGATACGAAACTCTATTGAATCTCGAAGGAAATATCGCCTTTAAGATTTTCCTCTTTGCTTTAGTTGGTAGATACAGTGTGGATCAATTGACGCTGGGAGAGGCTTTTGAAACTGCATATCACAGCAAGGCAGCACCTCTGGCACCTTAAGTAAGCAAGATAACAGTGAGCTTACCCGCTCAGTACGGATAGTAGACAGTATCAAAAGCTGCCCAGACCCGAGGAGTTTCTCGGTACTATTGACAGCTTCGCTTTTATTATCGACAGAGTGCTGGCTGAACTAAACAGTCAAGTCGATGGATTTATATAACCTTCAAAACCTCAGTAATCCTGTGAAGAGCGGCTTATGGGTTCTCAGCAAATCTACTGGAAAAGAATGATTTTCGTCAGTAAAACGTTGTCTATGGCGTCTCATTCCGTATCATCACTGGGGTTATTGGCCTGTCGATTCCCAGACTGATTGCTCTATCCCAATCTTTTAGGGAGCCACCCATACTTTGGTGACTTGCCCCTGAATCTTTCGGTATAGCCAGGGAGTGTTGTGGGCCTGGGATCGCAGCAGGGCAGGATGAACCTCCCAGGATTTGTGCAAATCGAGGAGCACCAATTCGGCAGCGTGATCTACTACCAGGGTCGGAGGGGTCTGGTGCAAACATCGGGCCGGTTGGGTGCTGAGGGCATTCCATAGGGTGAGGGCAGACAGTTCTCCTGTTGCTACCAGTTTTTGCCAGAGTAAAGGCAGCGCCAACTCTAACCCAATCGCACCGGCAGGAGCTTCTGCAAAGGCAACGGTTTTCTCCTCATAGGTGTAGGGGGTATGGTCAATCGCGATCGCGTCAATGACCCCAGCTGCAACACCCGCAATTAGCGCCTTCTGATCTGTTGGGTTTCCTAAGGGGGGAGCCAGGCGTAAGTTAGGGTTATAACTGGTGAGATCCTGACTGTTGAGCAATAAATGCATCCAGGTAGTGCTAGCCGTAATCGGGAGATGACGCATCTTTGCAGCCTGAATCAATTCCACACCACGAGCGGTTGAAACCCGCATCAGATGCACAGGGGTACCCAGGGCTTCGACGCACTCTAAGATCGTGGAGATCGCCGTTGTTTCTGCTGTCGTCGGGATTCCGGGTAATCCTAACAATAGGGCCGTATCTCCCTCTCGCACCACACCATTTCCCGTCAAATCAGGGTCGCAGGCCCAGAGGGCAATCAGCTTTTGAAAGGGGCGAGCATATTCTAGCAGTCGCTGTAGCAGCAGGCGATTCCCTATAGGATAGCCATCAGCAAAGCCGATGACCTGAGCAACTGCTAGTTCGGCGATTTCACTCATTTGTTGTCCCTGGGCAGCCTTGGTGAGAGCGGCCCAGTAGCCCACCCGAGGCTGCGGGGCAAGACTTTTTTGGGCGATCGTCGCTTGCCGTTCTGCTAACCAGGTCACAGTGGCTGGGTTATCAATCGCGGGCTGGGTATCAGGGAGCAGATGGATGCGGGTAAAACCACCGGCGATCGCTGCCTGCATGAGGGATTCGAGTGTTTCTCGTTCCTCATGGCCAGGTTCCCCTGAATGGCTGTAGAGATCTACCAGACTTGGCCCCGCCACCATGCCTCGGCAGTCGTGTACGACGGTCGCTTCTGGTAGATCGGTCAGATGCAGGGCGATCGCCCGAATCACCCCCGACTCTAGCAACAAATCAACAACCTGATCGGTTCCTGCCAGGGGGTCTAACAACCGAACCTGTTGGAGCAATTCATGCATCGCGATCTCTCATCTCTACAATGCCCCAGCCGCTGTCTGGTCGAGCACCCCTCCGGCTAGATGGGCGGTGATGTTACTCGCTTGCAGGATGGGCTTCCCTGCCACACCCATGGGGTAATCAATAACACTAACTGCACCATTCCCCTGTTTAAATCGCCAGAAGCTTTCTGGGCCTAACCCCACTACATGGCAAAGAATGGCTTTGTTAATCGCATCGTGGGCCACGACCAAAGTGATTCCTCGCTCTGGTCGTTCCATTGCGGTCTGCACGATTCGATTCCAGGCGGCGATCGCGCGTTTCCAGACATCCTGCAAATTTTCCCCTTCCGGCATCTGCACCGTTTCGGGAGCCGTTTGCCACTGCTCTAACATGCCTGGAAAGTCTGCGGCAATTTCAGCTTCGAGCTTGCCCTCCCAGAGGCCGTGACTGATTTCCTTGAGATCGGCTTCTAGCTCCAGGTTAACAGTGGGATGATAGTGCAAAATCATCTCTGCCGTTTGTTTGGGGCGCAGCAGCGGGCTACTGACGGCATAGCGCAGAGGAATAGACTTGAGAAATTGAGCCACCTGTTCTCCCTGCAAACGGCCTGTTTCGTTTAAGGGGACATCAATTTGTCCTTGAAACCGCTTCTCGCGGTTCCATTGAGTTTCACCATGACGCACCAGCAATAGCCGTACACCCTGCTCACCCTTGCGCGGGTTTGGCAGCGGCTGCCCCAAATGAGCCGTCTGGTTGAGCGACTCAATTTGAACGGGTGAACCAAAGCCAGCAGCAAAGTTCAAAACGCTAATAGCGCAGTTCGCCTGATTGATTACTTGATACTGCTCGGCTGTTAGGCCAATGGCAGTATTGATTAATGCCCGATTGATGCCGCTATGGCCCACAATCAAAAGTGTTTGCCCTTCGTGGTTGGGGAGAATCTCTCGCCAAACCTGCTGGGCTCGCTCGTATAGGGATTGCACAGGATAGTAATCTTGCACGCGCCCTTCGGCGTCGGTCACCTGCATACAAAGTTGGTCAGGGGCCTCACGCCATTGGCGATACTGCTCTGGATGTTTCTCTTCTATATCGCTAAAAAGCAACCCCTCCCAGAGTGCTAGATTAATTTCTTTCAGGCTTTCTGTTACTTTCAGCAGAGGGGAATCGCTTAGCTGGGCCAGGATAATATCAGCCGTATCCTTGGCTCGTTGCAGTGGGCTAGTGTAAGCAATGTCGATGGGCAAACCCCGGAGGGCTATTCCCACTTGCTGTGCCATTGTCTTCCCTGTTTCCGTCAAGGTTGACTCGTCTAAATAGCCCTGCACACGGCGTTCAACATTGTAGCTGCTTTCACCATGACGAACTAAAATTACGCGGGTTGGCACAGGTAACCTCCATTGCGGTGGGTAAGTGATTGATGGCGCGAGGGGGGGAAAAGGGGAAAAGGGGCGATCGCCCTGGCCTAACCGATGGGTTAAGCGTTGAAGTCAGCAATATCCTAACCTATTGTGTTGCACCGTTTTGAATCAATCGACCACATTAAGCCGCCAATCCGTAGTCTCTACTGTTCTGGTAGCGCTCTTATGCCTGTAAAGGACAGAAAAAAAAGCGGATGGCTGAGCGCTAATAGCTGTGAAGCACCCAGAAGTAGGTCACTCTTCTCTATCCCTGATGAAACAGGACTACCGGATTTCCTCAGGCTAGAGAGTCGGCCAAAAAGTAAGTTTTAGAAGAATCGGGATGACTGGATTCGAACCAGCGGCCCCTTCGTCCCGAACGAAGTGCGCTACCAAGCTGCGCTACATCCCGTATTACGTTTGTTAATTCTAGCCTATGCTGCCCGCACCTATGTAGATTTTTAATGTAGTTGTGGCAGTTTGAATGAACTGTGACTGCAAGCCAGGGAATACTAGAGGGCAGGTCGCATTGGTTACCCACGTCCTATGGCTCTTTGTAACCAGGGCGACATTTGCCACGCATACACTGAAGGGGATTCATGGCGAACGCAGAACAGTTAGACTTACTGAGGCAGGGTGTAAATACCTGGAACGAATGGCGAAAAAATACCCCAGGGGTTCGCCCTGATTTGCGAGAGGCAAACCTAAGTCGAATGAATCTGCGCCGTGTCAATTTTGAGAATGCAGACTTGAGCCAGGCAAGTTTGCGGGAAAGCAACTTAAATGGAGCCAATCTAAGGCGTTCGATTCTTTATCGGGCGGATCTGTGCATGGCGGATCTACAGCGCTCAGAAATGTCAGAAGCCGATCTCTACAATGCCAGCCTCTACACCACCAATTTGGTGGAAGCGGATTTACGAGAGGCGATTTTTTATGAGGCGGATCTGCGGGAGGCAATTCTCTACAAGGCAGATTTGCGGGAGGCGATTTTTTATGAGGCGGATCTGCGGGAAGTTACTCTTGAGGGAGCCAAACTAATTGGGGCGACGCTCTATAAAGCTGACTTAGCACGAGCTAACCTAAATCAGACGAATCTGTGTATGGTAAGCCTAGTGGGGACAAACCTACGGCAGGCGAAACTGCGCAGAGCAAATTTGATGGGAGCCAATCTCTATAAAGCAATTTTGTACCAGGCGGATTTGGGACAGGCGGATTTGCGGGAAGCGACCCTGAGCATGGCAGATTTGCGGGAAGCAAATTTGAAAGGTGCTTTTTTGTGTATGGCTAATTTGAGTGGTGCCAATCTCAGTGGGGCTGATTTTGCGGGTACTGATTTGTTTATGGCAAATTTGTGGAAAATTCAGCTAGAAGATGCCTCGATGTTAGATCAGCTGATCCAATCAGCGGAGGCGACTGCTAATAACCTGAAGCAAAAGAAACGAGTGTTGCTGTCGAGAGAGCAGGAAATGGGCTAGTTGCGGGCGATCGCCGAGCGCTGGCGAGTCATCAGGCGGCTGGGATAATCGCTCTCATCGTAGATTTCGCCGACCAATTCTTCCAAAATGTCTTCCAGGGTGACTAAGCCAACCGTGCCGCCGTATTCATCCACCACAATTGCTAGATGGAGCCGCTGTTGTAGCATCTCTTTTAATAAGTCAGATAGCCGCTTGGTATCGGGTACATAGACGGTTTTACTGGCGGCTAGCATAACTGAGCCATTGGTTTGCCCTGCTTTCTGTAACTGACTCAGTTCTTGCAAGGCCCGTTTGAGGTTGACAATACCAACAATTTCATCCTTGGATTCTTCTTGGATGGGGATACGAGAATAGCCGGTCTCTAGACAAAGATCGACCAGATCTTGTAGTGTTGCCTCGCGAGAGATGGTGCGCATAGCGACCCGCGGCTTCACAACATCGCGAGCGCTGAGTTTATCCAGCATCAGGGCTTTATCCAGCAGTTCTCGGCGATCGCGATCGAGGTGCCCCTTGCCACCCAGAATGTCAATCATCAACTGTAAGTCAGTCAGGGATTCGCCACGCTGAACCACATTGCCCTGAAAGAAGCGGATTGCCCACTGGGTGATGTGCTCAAATAGCCAGATTAACCCCAGGGCTGCAAAAACTCGAGATAACCAGTAAATGGGGGTGACAATTACCTTAAAAATCGCCTGGGCATTGTTAATTGCCAGAGATTTGGGCACAATCTCACCAAAGGTCAAGGTTAAAAATGTGATGACCAGGGTTGCAATAAAAACAGCTTGACTGCCTCCCAGCCAAACCTGAAACAGATTGGCGCTTAAAATACTCGCAAAATTATTGACCAGGGTATTGCCAATTAGCAGCGTTGTAATGAAGTTTCGCCGCTTGTTGAGAACCAGGGTATAAACCCGCCTTGAGCCACCTTCTTCTTTAATCAACGCTTTAAGCTTGAGATGATCTAACGCGGTAATCGCTGTCTCAGATCCCGAAAAAAATGCTGATAACACCAACATCACGATCAGCACGACAAAATCGACCCAGAGATTCCCAAACAAAGGATTGGCAGGTACTGGAGTTGTTGTCATCAGAAGGTTGGATACTGGCAAAGGAATAAAATGCTTAAGTGCACGACAGAAAAATCTGCCTAACTCAAGCGAGTAGGGGCCTAAGGCCGACGGGGAGATACAACCCCAAAAATTCGCGAACCATCCAATGATGATAGCTTGCTTCTTTCCTCCATCCAACTCAAATCGCAGAATTATCGCTGCGGCCCCAAAACCTTGTCTAAACCGAGTCTTCTATCATTCGACTAGACTCAGAGCGAAGTTGGCTGGGCGTAGTCGCCCATGGAGTGTTGCCTGAAAGAAGAAAGACGGGCAGTCGTTTGTGTGCTAAAAACCTCCTGAATCCATATCCCATCGATTGCTCAAAACTCCACACGAAAAGTCCTGATTTTAGCCATTGAGGAGGTACCCTGGTCAACGTAGAGTAGGGAATGAGCTGAGTTGTGATGAGGATGAAGGCATGAGTCTCGGCAGGGTCTTTACCATTATGGCGAATGTGTTTCGCGAGGTGATTCGCGATCGCATTTTATATTTAGTGGGGCTTTACGCCTTACTGATGGCCATGGCGGTGCGGTTGCTACCGGAGGTGGCGGCGGCGACCGAAACCAAAATCCTGCTGGATTTGGGGTTAGCCGCTATGCAGGTGATTGGCCTGGTCATCACGGTCTTTTTAGGCACGGGCCTGGTGAATAAGGAAATCGAAAAGCGCACGGTGCTGGTGATGATTGCCAAGCCAATTAGCCGCTTGGAGTTCATTGTAGGGAAGCACTTGGGCCTATCAGCCGTGCTGGCTGTGTTGGTCGCGGTGATGACCGTTGTGTTTCTGGCCATTGCAGTGCTGGCCAAGGCTGCTTTTGTGTTGCCAAACATTCTGGTATCTTCCTTTTTTCTGTGGCTACAGCTATCACTACTAACCGCTGTGGCGATCGCCTTTAGTGTGTTCACGAGTTCTCTTTTGGCAACCCTTCTTACCTTTGGCGTTTTTTTGATGGGGAGCTTTAGTGCCAACTTGGTGGCCCTGGGAGTGCAGAGTAAAAATCCAGCAATTGAGGCGTTTACCCGCAACCTCTATTTGGTTTTGCCCGATCTGGCTCGCCTTGACCTCAAGAATCAGGCGGTCTATGGCAAACTACCCGCTACTGATATGTTGCTGGGGAATGCGGGTTACGGGCTGCTGTATATGGTTGTCCTTTTGATGATTGCCTCTCTTATTTTCTCCAGCAGAGATTTTTAGGGCTTTGCCTGTAAACGGGCAGCCGCATTTTCTAACCTGGCAGGGGATGGAGCGATGCCAGAGCGCTATCGCTCAGGTCAACCGATAAACCGCTAACGGGAGCTAATTGAACCGCACAGGCCTTTAGTTCTGGCTGCTTTGAATCGGGGCAGCGCTCAGGGTGGGTCAAAGCATTGGCTTCGGCATGGTCAGCCCAGAGACTGCCCCAATGCATGGGCACAAATACTGTCCCTGGGGCGATCGCCGTGGTGACTTTTGCCAAGAATCGGGCACACCCTCGCCGCGATCGCACCTCTACTAGCATCTCTGGTTGAATTCCTCGGTTTTCGGCATCGCGGGGGTGAATCTCAATCCAGGGATGGGAATACATCTGCTGGATTTTTGGGATGCGCCCGGTACGGGTTTGGGTATGCCAGTGGCCGTAGAGTCTGCCCGTTGTCAGCACTAGGGGAAATTCAGGGTCAGGGGGTTCTGCCAGTCCACGAGAATGGTAAGCCCCGAACCGGGCTTTGCTGTCGGGGGTATGAAATTTCCAATCGGTGTAGAGCCGTTTGGCAGGATGTTCGGTTTGAGTGGGATGCAGCAACCAGCGCAACCAGTCTCTGGGTTTCGGGGTTTGAGCAATCGGCTCTGCTTCTTCAGGACAGGGCCACTGCAACGGCCCCTCTTTTTTCAGGCGATCGTGACTCATCCCAGACATGTCACAGGGTCGTCCTCGAGTCAGTTGGACAAACTCATCAAACACCTCACCCACGGCGTTAAAGTTAAACTGCTTGGCAAAGCCTAAGCGTCGCCCCACCTCTGCAAAAATGACCCAATCGGGGCGGGCTTCTCCCGGAGGAGTGCGAAATTGGTTACAGAGGGTAACACGCCGTTCTGAATTGGTGACGACTCCCGGTGCTTCGCTCCACTGGGCTGCTGGCAGCAAGATATGGGCGTAGGCAGAGGTTTCAGTGGGGTAGTAGGCATCTTGGTAAATGGTAAAGGGCGATCGCCTCAAAGCGGCTTTTGTCCGTTCTAAGTCAGGCATGCTCACGACGGGGTTGGTGGCGGCAATCCACAACAGACCCACGGCTTCTTGCTCTAGGCCTGTGATCATGTCCCAGGCGGTGCGTCCCGGAGTGGGTGAAATTTGCCCCGGTGCCAGCCCCCAAAACTGCTCGACCTCAGCTCGATGCTGGGGATCGGTTACGGATCGATAACCGGGCAAGAGCTGACTTAAACCGCCTGCTTCCCTGCCGCCCATGGCATTGGGTTGGCCAGTTAAGGAGAAGGGCCCGGCCCCGGGTTTGCCAATTTGTCCGGTCATCAGATGCAGGTTAATTAGACTCCGTACCTTGGCGGTGCCTTCTGATGACTGATTTAGTCCCATAGACCAGAGGGATAGCACCCGCTTTGACTCTCCCCAGAGGGCAGCGGCAGTTTCCAAATCCTCTATGGGAATGCCACAGCGGCCTGCTACAAGTGCAGGGGTGTAGCTTTGTAGCACCTCTGCCAGTTCTGGAAACCCTGTGGTGCATTCCTCAATGAAGGCTTCATCCAGATAGCCCCACTGCATCAGCAAAAAGGCAATACCATTTAACAGATCGATATCCGTGCCAGGGCGAATCGCTAGATGTAAGTCAGCTACCTCTGCTGTTTCAGTACGCCGTGGATCGACCACAATGAGCTTGACATGGGAATTTTTTTTATGGTGCTTGCGCAACCGATTGAAGACGATGGGATGGCACTCGGCGGTGTTTGTGCCGATGAGGAAGGCACAGTCTGTCAAATCCAGGTCTTCATAGCAGCAAGGGGGGCCATCTGCGCCAAAACTCTGGACATAGCCTGCCACTGCAGAAGACATACAGAGGCGTGAATTAGCATCAAAGTTATTTGTGCCAAGGCAGCCCTTCATCAGCTTTTGGGCCACATAGTAGTCTTCTGTGTTGAATTGACCAGAACCATATAAACAGATAGCATCTGATCCCTGGGTTAGCCGGACAGTCTGAATGCGTGTCACAATCTGGTTGAGGGCCTCATCCCAACTGACCCGCCGAAAGGGTTCATCTAGGGAGTCACGCAGCATGGGGTGAAGCAACCGATCCTTATGTAAGGCTTCGGCGATGGTTGCCCCTTTTACACACACCATGCCCCGGCTGGAAGGATGGCCGCGATCGCCCCTGACTTGCCAGATGGGGGTACCTTCCTTGTCGCGGTTGATAGCCTTACCCGGCAGAGCTGGAGGCAAAACCTCCAGCCCACAACCAACACCGCAGTAAGGGCATAGGGTTTTAGTGGGCTCGGTCATGGGCTAATGGAAAATAAAAGGAAAAAGATTGGCTTTCTGCCCTTACTCGTGATGGGCATAACGGCTATAGAGAAAGTCAAGGGCCTGGTTGCGCAGGGTGTAGTAATAGGGGTCTTCCATAATCCGGGCGCGATCGCGGGGACGGGCAAAGGGCACGGTCATGACCTCCCCAATACGGGCATGGGGACCATTCGTCATCATCACAATCCGATCCGCCAGAAACAGAGCTTCATCAATATCATGGGTAATCATCATGACGGTGACCTGGTGCTCTGTCCAAATTTTCAGTAGCTCTTCCTGTAGCTCTTCTTTGGTAATGGCATCCAGGGCACCAAAGGGTTCATCAAGAATCAATACCTGCGGTCGAATTGAAAGGGCACGGGCGATCGCCACCCGCTGCTTCATCCCCCCAGAGAGTTGACCGGGCTTTTTATGCATCGCCTCTTCCAATCCCACCATCGCCAGATGTTCTCGCACAATTTCCAGCTTTTTGCGTCGGGGCTGATCGGGTTGCACCGCATCCACTGCCAGATAGACATTCTCAAAGGCGGTCTTCCAGGGTAGCAGGGCATAGTTTTGAAACACCACCATCCGATCTGGACCGGGGCGAGTAATTCGCTGGCCTTGCAGCCGCACCTCGCCAGTCGTAGGCTGGGCAAAACCAGAAACCATATTCAACAGGGTGGTTTTGCCACAACCCGAGTGCCCAATCAAGCAGACAAATTCACCTTCCTGTACTGTCAGATTGATGTCTTCCATCACAGTGAAGGGGCCATTTGCCGTCGGGTATACCTTGGAAAGACTATCTAGCTCAAGATAGGGATCTCCTGATGTGGCTAAGGCTGACTTTGGGCTGGATAAGATTTGGGTCGTCATAAATTCTAGAAGCGCTAAAGGTTAAGGGGCAAAATCAAGTCAATCAAGACTGAGCGTTGACTGAGCGTTGAAAAAATCTGTTATCTATTTCTACTGAAGAGAATCAAAGCGGGAAGGCGTCGGGGTGTGATGGCCTCAAGCGCAGAGGCTGGTTCTTCAGCAGGGTCGAAGCATTCTTATCGGCGATTTATCATCGCTAAAGATAGAGCTAAGTAGATAGTGGCGCTGCAGCATCAAGGATGATTTCTTCAACTCGGAGTGGACGGTGGATAGTAAACCGATTGAGATAGCCAATCGGATCATTGGGATCAAATACCATCCCATCAAAAAGCTGGAAGGGATCGCGGTCTGGCTCGGCATCTGGCAAACCCAGTTGACGTGCGGCTTCACCGTAAATATCCAGCCGACGATTACGCTCTAACACCTCTACCCAGTTTTTGGGAAAGGGCGTTATGCCCCAGCGGGCCAGTTGTGTCAAAATCCACAACCCCTCGGCTCGGGTAGGGCAGGTGCTATGCTCCACATAAAATTGATTGAAGCGATAATGCATCTTCGCTTCTTCTCCAGTACCTTTGTTGTAGGCGTCTAAAAAGCCCATGCGGGTGTAGGTTGGGTCGGTTCCGACGTACTCTGGACGGCAGAGAATTTCTAGAATTTCTTCGCGGTTGCGGCGATCGTCGCAGTATTCACAGGCTTCGATCAGGGCTTTTACCAGGGCAATCGTGGTCTGGGGATATTGATTCACCCAGTCTTCACGCAGGCCCAGGACTTTTTCGGGGTGGCCCGACCAGAGTTCTAGGGTGCTGGCCATCACCACGCCCAGATTTTCATAAACCGCACGGGCATTCCAGGGTTCGCCCACGCAGTAGCCATCAATGTTGTTGGCAATCAGGTTAGAAACCATCTGCGCTGGCGGGATGACCGCCAAATTCACATCCTGATCGGGATCGATTCCCCCTGATGCCAGCCAGTAGCGCAGGAGTAAGTTTTGCATCGAGGCGGGATGCACCATGCCGAAGGTATGCACCTTATCGGCTGTGCAGTTAATCATGGCTTTGATATCGGGCAGCGATCGCACTCCCTGGTCATAAATATCCCGATCCAGGGTAATGGCATTGCCATTGCGCGACAGTACCATGCCAGCCACCATAGGCACCGGTGTTTTGTCTCCCAGGCCCATGGTGAGGGCTAGGGGCATACCAGCGACCATCATGGCCCCGTCTAAGCGACCACTCACGACCCCATCGGCGATCGCCTTCCAGCTTGGTTCGCGGTTGAGGGTAACTTCTTCTAAACCGTACTTGGCAAAAAGGCCCTTTTCCTTGGCCACGGCCAAGGGGGCACAATCGGTCAGGGGAATTAGCCCCAACTCCAGATTGATTTTCTCCAGGCCATGACGAGCAATCGCCACAACTTTTTGAGCGGCCCGCTTCTTGGCCCGTTTCTGCTGGTTCAAGAAGTAAATCATCTCATTCCGCAGAGCGTAATAACTGGGGTGGTTGACCACCTCCATGCGCTTGCGAGGGCGGGGTATGGGAACGTCTATGATTTGGCCGATGTGGGCTTCTGGGCCGTTGGTGAGCATGACAATGCGATCGGAAAGGAGCAAGGCCTCATCCACATCGTGGGTCACCATGACGCAGGTCATCCGGCTCTCCTGACAGATTTGCATCAATTGTTCTTGGAGATTGCCGCGGGTCAGTGCATCCAGGGCACCAAAGGGTTCATCCAACAGCAACACCTTAGGCCGAATTGAGAGCGCCCGGGCGATCGCCACCCGCTGCTTCATCCCCCCCGACAATTCTCCCGGTTTTTTATCAGCGGCAGGGTACAAACCCACCAGGTTAATGTGGTGCTCAACAATGCTGCGCCGTTCTCCCGCGGGCAAGTGTTTCATCACCTTATCGACCGCTAGGGCAATGTTTTGTCGCACCGTTAGCCACGGCAACAGGGAGTAATGCTGAAACACCACCATCCGATCAGGCCCGGGTTGGCGTACTTGTCTTCCCTCTAACACGACACCGCCCACGGTTGGCTGATCTAGACCGGCAATGATATTCAGCAGGGTAGATTTTCCACAGCCAGAGTGCCCAATGAGGGAAACAAATTCACCCTGGCGGATTTTGAGATCAACATTTTTGAGGGCAATGTAATGACCACCATTAGGCAAATCAAAGACACGATCAATATGATCAACTTCAACAAAGGAAGACATAGCTGTAGAAAAGATAAAAGGACTTGAGTGCGGTCAAAGGTGTTGGTAACCCTGAAGACTGGTCTGGTCAACCTGAGCAAGGATTTAGCAGGCGACAGAGCGCAGATTCAAATTGATTCCTCAATTAACGATCAGACGCAACGAAACTGGAGATCGCCCCAACTAATCGATCCAACAGGAAGCCGATCATACCGATGTAGAACAGCGCCAAAATCACTTCACTCAGGTTGCCGCTGTTATAGGAGTTCCAGATAAAGAAACCAATTCCCGTGTCACCCCGTAACATCTCAGCGGCCACAATCGCCAACCAAGCTAGACCGATCCCCAAACGTAAACCCGTTAGCATGTAGGGCACAATCGATGGCAACAGAATGCTGAAGAAATACTCTTTGCCAGACAGGCGCAGCACCTTTGCTACATTCTTATAGTCCTGGGGCGTTTGCTGCACTCCAACGGCGGTGTTGTAGATGATGGGCCAGATAGCTGTGACAAAGATGATAAAAATCCCCGCTGGGCCAGAGTCTCTAAAAATTGCCAGGGCAATGGGCAACCAAGCCAGTGGCGGCACCGTGCGCAACACTTGAAACATCGGATCCACGGCGCGGTACAGCAGTTTGCTGGCCCCGATTAAAACCCCAACAGAGATACCTGCAATTGCGGCAAGGGAGTAGCCAATGATCACTCGAATCAAACTAGCGATCGCCTGCCAACCCAGTCCTACATCCCCACCACTCAAGCCATTCAGCCCCCAAGCCTGATCGCCCACATAAAACGGGCAGATAATGAGGGGATCCCAAGTATCACGGATCACCTGGATTGGCCCTGGCAACGATTTACTCACTGCTGAGAATAACTCCCAGCAGATCAGTGCAACCGTCAGAGCAGCAATGGGTGCGATGAAATAACGGCCATTTTTCTTGAAGTAGGTTGCAAAGTCAAAGCGGGGGAGTCGGTTTCGACCGGCTACAGTTGCCATGGTGATTTGTCCTTAATATTGCGAATACTGCGTGCGTAATGGTTGCCGGCTGGCAAAAGCATAGAACTAAACCGGCCTATTCTACGGAGGGATCTACCAGACTTCAGTCGCTGGGTTATGGCGGAGTGTTACATGGGTAAAAATGAGACATTTGTGCAAAGCCCACGCCACCTCCACCCACTAACACCCCCAGGAGACTTCCTGGGCAGACCACTATGCTTTGGTTGCCTTGATCGCGAGGCCATTGAGGTAAGCTTCTGGGTTTTCTGGGTCAAACTTTACGCCATCAAAAAAGGTTTCAATCCCTCTAGAAGTGCTCTGGGGAATCGCCGCCTCCTGACCAATCGCCTTAGCTGCGTCCTTCCACATATCTTCCCGATTGACTTTAGCAATCAAGGCTTTGGCATCTAGATCCATCGGCAAATACCCCCAGCGCTTATCTTCGGTAATAAACCAGAGATCGTGACTCTGATAGGGATAGGAGGCCCCCCCATCCATCCAGAATTTCATCAGATGAGGGCTGTTTTCGACGACTTTATCAACACCGTAGTCAAAGGTTCCCTTGGCCCGCTCAACAATATCCTCTGCTGGGGCTTTGAAGTATTGCGTCGGTGATACAATTTTGGCCATTTCCTCCTTATTCTCAAGTTTGTCACACCAGATCTGGGCTTCTAAAACAGCCATCAACAAGGCCTTAGCTGCCTTCGGATTTTTATCAACCCAATCCGCTCGCATGGCGAAAGCTTTTTCTGGGTGGTTGTTCCACAATTCACCCGTTGTTAATGCGGTGTAACCAATCCCCTGATTCACGAGCTGGGCATTCCATGGTTCGCCCACGCAAAAGGCTTCCATTTGACCTTCCTTCATGTTGGATACCATCTGCGGTGGGGGAATCACAATGAGTGTGGCATCCCGGTTGGGGTCAACGCCGCCTGCGGCTAACCAATAGCGCATCCAGAGGTCATGGGTACCACCGGGAAAGGTGACGGCGCATTTTGTATCTTTACCAGTGGCTTTGACTTTGGCAAAGGCATCTTTCAATTGGCTGCTGCCCTTAATATCCAGCTTCATATCCTTGTAGCTGCTGGCAAGAGAGATGCACTGGCCATTCAAATTCAGACGCGCCAGGATATACATTGGCACTGGCTGGGCGTTGGTAATCGCGCCAGTCGTCATCAGGTAGGGCATTGGTGTGAGAATGTGGGCCCCATCAATACCACCTCCCTGGGAACCCGTGACCAGGTTGTCGCGGGTGGCAGCCCAGGAGGTTTGCTTCACTACTCGGACATTTTTCATGCCGTATTTGTCGAAGAGACCCTTTTCTTTGGCAATGATCAGAGGGGAAGCGTCGGTCAGGGCAATAAAGCCCAGGGTTGCAGTATCGGTTTCAGGGGCACCGCCTTCACTGACATTCACTGCTGCTGTTGAATCAGTGCCACTATTGCCAGAGGATTTAACGCTGGAGGTGCATCCATTCGTCAGTAAGGTACCTGCAGCGGTGACGCCTGCGATAGTGATGAACTTCCGTCGAGAAAAGTTGCTTGCCATAGGTGAGTCTGTCCTGTTCCTTGCTAATAAGTTCTGAATCAGTTCTAAGTTGAGCGGGTGACTGAATGTAGCTGCGATCGCCAAGAGCCAGTCACCCACAGGCGAACGGCTTACCCACATTGGGAAGCAAGCTACGTCGCGCTTGTGCCATCGCTGTAACCGGGCTGATGAGGCGATTAGACTGCCAGAGTCGAAACCCTGGGACTAGCCCCAAAACGTTGTATGAGCAAATCTTTGAGTATAGGTTTGAGGTCTTCGCAGGGAATTCCTTTCATGACACAGGTGCCTAGTTCGGCATCTTTGCCAACCTTGCCCCCCATGTAAATATCCACTCCTTCAACGGTTTTGCCATCTTTGCGTACCTTCGTGCCCATCATGCCGATATCGGCCACCTGGGGTTGCCCACAGGAGTTGGGACAGCCTGTCCAATGTATTCGCACTGGTTTGGGGCAATCCAGTTCTGCTTCCAGTTCCGTAACCATGGCCAAGGCGCGGTTTTTGGTTTCAATCAGGGCAAAGTTACAAAACTGATTGCCCGTACAAGAAACAAGTGCCCGCGCCAAGTTGCCCGGCTCCAACGTAAATTTTTGCAGCAATGGCTCTTGCAATAGGGCTGCAACACGGGAGTCAGGTACGTTGGGGATGATCACGTTTTGCTCAACGGTGAGGCGTAATTCACCGTTTCCATAAACATCGGCCAACCGGGCCAGGTCAAACATGTCAGGGGCGTAGAGCCGCCCAATGGGTACATGCAACCCGACATAGTTCAACTCTGGTTGCTGTTGTTTATGAACCCCTAAGTGGTCACGTTTATCCCAGAGAATTTCATCCTTCTCGGCGGCGGGCTTTAGGGGACGGCCTAACTGCTGCTCTACCGCCGACCGAAATTTCTCCAGACCCCATTCATCAATCAGCCACATGAGGCGAGCTTTCTGGCGATTAGCGCGCAGGCCATGGTCGCGATATACCACCAGGATTGCTTCGCACAGGGCTACCACTTCTGCCGGAGGCACCCAGGCATTTAGGGGGATAGCTGCAGCACAGCGCTTGGCGGAGAAAAAGCCGCCCACTAAAACGTTGAAGCCAAACACCTCATTCTGAAAGGCGGGTACAAAAGCGATGTCGTTGATTTCGGCATGAACGGAGTTATCCCGACAACCGGCGATCGCAATGTTGAACTTACGCGGCAAGTTAGTAAATGCCGGATTACCTTCCCCCCGATTGGTGATTCGATCCTGCACCTGCTGCACTAGCTCACGCGTATCATAGAGTTCATCTCCATCTAGACCAGCAACCGGAGAACCTGTGATATTGCGCACGTTATCCATGCCTGACTGCACACTGGTCAAGCCCACTTGATGCAGATGTTGAAAAATATCGGGCAAGTCCTCGATCCGAATTCCCCTCAGTTGTAAATTTTGACGTGTCGTGATGTCAGCATTACCCTCTTCTCCGTAGCGCTGCACAATCTCTGCTAGCACACGCAGTTGTTCGCTACGAATGACTCCATTAGGTAGCCGCAATCGCATCATAAACTTACCAGGAGTTACGGGACGAAAAAACACCCCCAACCACTTGAGGCGGTAGTCTCGATCCGCTTCATCCATTGCCTCCCAACCTATCCTGGCAAATTGCTCAATTTCTGCCTTAACCGCCAACCCATCCTTCTCAGCCTTAATCTTTTCAAATTTATTAAGACTGGCTGCTGTGGGGAGAGTCCCAGTCATCACAATGTCCTCTGAAGAATAAATTCAGTGAATCTAGACAGTCACAGCTAAAGCCAGAAACTTGCCTTAGCCGCCTCGCCAAACCAAACTGAACGATGAAGCTAAGATTAAAGGTGCAACTCCGCTAAATTCGTATCAGTTGTTACAAAGTATTTCAAGTTATGAATTTTTTGCATCAACGGTATGCATTTTCAGAATTCTTCATTGCAATTATTTGGCTTGATCTGGTTTAGCCGCTATTGAAGCATTGAACAACTGCACGAAATGTTCATTGCGTGCAATTTAAGGGGGAGAAAAAAGCCAGACTTTGTCGCCGTTTCACCTTTTGATTGAGATTCTAAAGGCCGGAAAAAAGCCCGACCACCATAGCAGAATGCTGGATTCAGCACTGAGGGGTATGATGATTTTCTAACCGTTGAGAGAATCACCCATGGCTGTATCCATTGCCCATTTAGGGCCAGCAGGCACCAATGCCGAGGCCGCAGCACTGCTTTATGCCGATTGGTTAGAGCGACAAAAGCGACAGGCTCTCCTTTGCCCTTATCCCAGCATTACCCAGAGTTTACGGGCAGCGGCTTTAGGGCAGGTAGATGTGGCAGTCGTACCAGTTGAAAACTCGGTTGAAGGCAGTGTCACGACGACGCTGGATGCGCTCTGGCGGTTTGATGCCCTGCGGATTCAGGGGGCATTGATTTTACCGATCGCCCATGCGTTGATTTCCCGTGCTGAGCAGTTGTCAGACCTACAAGCGATTTATTCCCATCCCCAGGCCCTCGCTCAGTGCCAGATCTGGCTAGAAAATTATCTGCCGGAGGTGCCGTTAATTCCGACAAGCTCTACCACGGAAGCGCTGCAACACCTGGAAGATGACCCTACCATTGGGGCGATAGCTTCTCAACGGGCGGCCCAACTGTATCAACTGCCCGTTTTAGCCAGCTCAATTAATGACCACCCCGATAACTGCACGTGTTTTTGGGTGTTGAGCCTACAACCCTCACCTGGGGGCGATCGCACATCCCTGGCCTTTAGCGTTCAGGATCGTCCCGGTGCCCTGGTCAAACCGCTGCAAATTTTAGCCGAGCAAAATATCAACATGAGCCGAATTGAGTCGCGTCCCACAAAAAAGTTGTTAGGGGAATACGTGTTTTTTATGGATATTGAAGCAAATGCCGCCGATCCGGCTATGCAAATTGCGCTGGAATCTCTGTGCCAACACACAGAAACCCTCAAAATTTTTGGTAGCTATGGCATCCTCAGCCCCTCGGCCTGACGCTTGTCTCCCCAGCGCCTACAATCAGCTTATTGTGATTTGCCCCTCGGCCAACCTTTTATGAAACCTGTTCAGCCTGCTTCAGCCCCTGACCGCCTGCGCCAGTTTTTGACCGTTGTTGCCATTCTGGGTTCCTTTACGGTCAATACCTTATCGAATATCTATCCGCTGAATGGCGCAAATGTGGGGCAGATTTCCAATACTCGCTTTGCAGATGTGCTGATTACGCCTGCCAACTATGCCTTTGCCATCTGGGGGCTGATTTACCTAAGTCTGCTTGGCTTTATCGTCTATCAGTTTTTGCCGACGGCTAAGCAACACCCCCGCCTCTCTCCGATCAGCTACCTGCTGGTACTAGCCTGTCTGGCCCAATCGCTCTGGATCTATTTATTTCAATCGCTGGCCTTTGGCTGGTCGGTGTTGGCAATGCTGGCCATTTTGTTGTGTTTGATTGGGATTTATCAAATCCTAGGAAAGGTTCCGAGATCACGCCCCTGGCAGGAAAAATGGCTGTTACGTTATCCTTTTAGCGTTTATCTGGGGTGGATTGCGGTCGCCACTGTGGTGAATGTTGCCACTGCCCTCTACGATGCGCAGTGGGATGGCTGGGGTTTAACTCCTGTCACCTGGACGGTTGGGATGTTAACTGTGAGTAGTGTGATTCCGGTGAGTTTGTTGCTGCAACGGCGGGATGTAGCACTGGCGCTGGTGTTTGTCTGGGCTTTTGTTGCGATCGCGCTAAAGCGCATTGATGACCTGCCAATTTTTGCTGTAGCGTTGGGATTAGCCCTGTTGATAGCTGGCCTGAGCGCCTGGAAGCTGCGCCCCACCCTTTAATGTTGCTGCGGTGCTAAAAGGTTGGCATGGCTTCTATTAATCTCTTGGGCACTTTTACGCAAATCTGCCAAATTGGGCAAAGGAGTAATGGTGCCAAAATTAGAAGAAGAGCAGCCTTTTTGGAGGAGCAATGACAGATCTGACAATGGCATTAACGGCCTGTAAAGTAAATACAGCCTAAATCCTGAGAATTCGCCACCCAGGATTTGCATTAGTCTTTCTATTTTCTACGAGTCAACATTTGGATACACATTCGGCAACCATATTTAGATTTCACTAACATGCATCATCGAGTTTCGCTACTGATCTCTCGACTGATCTACCGAGCGTATCCTTATCCTTGAATAATAAATCACTAGGTTCTTATATAAAAATTAAGTATAAAATTGGGTTTGAGCATAGCTTAAATATAAGCTCAACAATCCAACTTATCTAAATAAATAAAGTTGTACGTGACCAATCCTAAATTAAATTTATTTCAGTCATAGTAGCATTACTAGTATTTTGCGGCATCCGTTTCACCACCGATCCCCCGCATCCCCCAGTTCCTTCTCCCAACTCTAGGCTACGATGCATACACAAGTATGGTCGGTTCCAGTTGGCAGCCTTTTAGCCCCCTCAATCCCCCAATCCTGGGGGACTTTGAAGATTCAGTTTCCCCCAAACTTGGGGGGATAGGGACGAAACCTAGCAATTTGAAGAGGATCCAGAGATCTGTATACACGGCAGCCATTAATAGAGGAGATCCCCCTGTACCCGATCGCAATCCATGGATGTATTTAAATTCGGAGTATAGTACGGTAGCGCAGCAAAAGAGGTGGGATCCCATGTGTGGAATTGTCGGTTATATTGGCACTCAGGCAGCCAGCAACATTCTTTTGGAGGGGTTACGCAAACTAGAATATCGTGGCTATGATTCTGCTGGAATTGCGACTGTTCTAGAAGGGAAGGTTCACTGCGTTCGAGCAAAGGGAAAGCTGGTGAACCTGCAAGAAAAACTGGAAGGGGAAGAAAACCCCTCTCAGGTTGGGATTGGGCATACTCGCTGGGCCACCCATGGCAAACCGGAAGAATATAATGCCCATCCTCATATGGATACCACCCGGCGGATAGCCGTTGTCCAAAATGGCATTATTGAGAACTACCAAAAATTAAGGGAAGACCTGAAGGCAAAGGGCCACGAGTTTCGCTCTGATACAGATACGGAGGTGATCCCTCACCTGATTTGTGAAAAGATGCAGGGGCTGCAAACAAATGAAGCGCCTTTGCTAGAGGCGGTACGACAAGCTGTGAATGAGCTAGAGGGAGCTTTTGCGATCGCTGTCATCAATGCCGACTACCCCGATGAAATTGTCGTTGCCCGGCAGCAAGCTCCACTGGTATTGGGCTTTGGTCAGGGGGAATTTTATTGCGCCTCTGATACTCCGGCCCTCGTGCCCTATACCCGTGCGGTGTTACCCCTGGAAAACGGCGAAATCGCTCGATTGACACCCCTAGGGGTGGAAGTTTATACCTTTGAAGGGCAACGTTTGAAAAAAGCCCCACGCACCCTCAATTGGAACCCTGTGATGGTTGAAAAACAGGGCTTCAAGCATTTTATGCTGAAGGAAATTTACGAGCAACCGGGGGTAGTGCGGGCCTGCCTGGAAGCTTACCTTAACCCAGAGTGGCAGCCTGCCGATGCCCTAACGTCTGGATCTTCTCCCATTTCGCTCGCGATCGCGCCTGACCTTTATACCAATTTGCAACGTATTCAAATTGTGGCCTGTGGCACCAGTTGGCATGCAGGCCTGGTGGGCAAATACTTGATTGAACAGTTGGCCGGTATCCCCACCCAGGTGCAATATGCGTCTGAGTTTCGCTACTCTCCCGCACCGCTGACCCCCAACACCCTCACCATTGGAGTTACGCAGTCGGGTGAAACCGCCGACACTCTGGCTGCCTTAGAAATGGAGAAACAACGCCGATTAGGGCGATCGCCAGAGTTTCAACCGCGCCTGCTGGGGATTACCAACCGGCCTGAAAGTAGCCTGGGTCATCTTGTGCCCAACATTATTGATACCCATGCAGGCATTGAAATTGGGGTCGCCGCTACCAAAACCTTTGTGGCTCAACTGATGGCTTTTTACGCCCTGGCGCTGCACCTGGCCACTCAAACGCAAGCTCTTTCCCCTGAACGGATTTTTGAACTGGTTGAAGGGTTACGTCAACTCCCTTCTCAAATTGAAAGCGTTTTAGAAAGTCAGGAACGGTACATCGAGCAACTTGCCCATGACTTTGCAGAAACTCAGGATTTTATCTTTCTGGGTCGAGGAATTAATTTTCCCATCGCCTTAGAAGGCGCACTCAAGCTGAAAGAGATTAGCTACATTCATGCCGAAGGCTATCCTGCTGGCGAGATGAAGCATGGCCCCATCGCCCTGTTGGATGCTAAAGTGCCTGTGGTTACTATTGCGATGCCCGGCACTGTATTTGAGAAGGTGCTTTCCAATGCTCAAGAAGCCCGTGCCCGTGATGCTCGGCTGATTGGAGTCACACCAATGAATGAGGAAGAAGCGGCTCATACCTTTGATACGGTGATTCCAGTGCCAGCGATTGAGGAATTGTTATCTCCGATTGTGACGGTGATTCCCCTGCAACTGTTGGCTTATCACATCGCCGCCCGGCGAGGGTTAGATGTCGATCAGCCGCGTAATTTGGCTAAGTCGGTGACGGTGGAGTAGCCCTTGAACTGCTTGAACCTTTTAGGTTTGGATCATTCGCACGATTCTCCTTCAGCCCCGCAATTGTTAAGCTCTATTTCAAATTGACGGCTTCTCCTACCAAATCAGGCAAATCCACAAAATCCGCGTGATAGGATGCATTTCGTAGCATGTAGCAGATAGGAGAACACCTTTGGCTCTACGGGTTGCTGTAGTCGGTGGCGGTCCTGCTGGTTCTTCCGCCGCCGAAGTTTTAGCAAAAGCAGGGATTGAAACCTATTTAATCGAACGCAAATTAGATAATGTCAAGCCTTGTGGTGGTGCAATTCCTCTCTGTATGGTGAGTGAGTTTGACCTACCACCCAACATCATTGATCGGCGCGTTCGCAAAATGAAGATGATCTCGCCATCGAATATTGAGGTCAATATCGGCCAGACGCTAAAGCCGGATGAATACATTGGGATGTGTCGGCGAGAAGTGCTGGATGGCTTTTTGCGGAATCGGGCAGAATCTTGTGGGGCCAAGCTGATTAATGGCACGATGCATAGGCTAGAAGTTCCCACAAGTCACCAAGAAGCTTACACGCTCCACTACGCGGATCACTCTAATGGAACGTTGGAAGGGGTGGCTAAGACCCTCAAGGTGGATCTGGTGATTGGAGCGGATGGAGCAAACTCGCGGGTGGCAAAAGCCATTGATGCAGGTGATTACAACTATGCGATCGCCTTTCAGGAGCGCATCCGCCTGCCCGAAGACAAAATGGCTTACTACGATGATCTGGCCGAGATGTATGTCGGTGATGATGTTTCTCCCGACTTCTATGCCTGGGTGTTTCCCAAATATGACCATGTGGCAGTCGGTACAGGTACAATGAAGCCCAACCAGGCTCGAATTAAGGAGTTGCAAGCTGGAATTCGTGCCCGTGCTGTTGAAAAACTGCGCGGCGGCAAAATTATTCGAGTTGAGGCCCATCCCATTCCAGAGCATCCCCGTCCGCGACGGGTTGTCGGTCGGGTTGCTCTGGTAGGAGATGCGGCTGGTACCGTTACTAAATCCTCTGGTGAAGGCATTTATTTTGCCGCCAAGTCAGGCCGGATGTGTGCCGAAACAATTGTGGAGTTTTCCAACAAGGGTGAACGTATTCCCACTGAGCAAGACTTGAAGGTCTATATCAAGCGCTGGGATCGTAAATATGGTGCGACCTACCTCGTGCTCGATTTGTTGCAACGGGTCTTTTATCGCTCCGATGCAACACGGGAAGCGTTTGTGGAAATGTGTTCTGACATTGATGTACAAAAACTTACCTTTGATAGCTATCTCTATAAAACTGTGGTGCCCGCCAATCCTTTCACTCAGCTCAAAATCACTGCCAAAACCCTGGGTAGTCTGCTGAGAGGCAATGCTTTGGCCCCCTAGCCGCACGCTGATTCATTTACCTTTGGCTTAAGTTGCAGGGGCATTGCATGACAATGCCCCTATTTTTATGGCTTGACCTTTGATTGTGCTGATTGAGCAAATAAGTTGCTGTATACCAGAAAGGATACATTTAGAGGTTTTTTGCAACAGATGTTGCCCAGAAACACTCCAAAACTGCGCTCTCAACGATTTAGCTTAAGCAGCGCTAACCGGTTCAATCGCAGGGGCTTCTGTTTCAATTTCATTGCTCTTAATAATATCTAAATCTACATCTAGCACCGTCATTTCTAGGCCCGCTCTGGGAGTGTTTCCATTACTAGAAAGATAGGGGTTGGCCTCAAGGCTGCCGGTACAAATAATTAATGAGCCTTTTTTGAGATACGGCAACTTCCGCCAAGCCAAGGATTTCTCCCAAATTTGGAGAGAAACCGTAAAGGCTTCTTTGCGATTCCGGGGTTTTTGAACATATAATGTGGCCTCCGCTACCTGTACAGATTCGCCAGTGCGTAATTCAACGGTCTTAACTTGCGCATCTGCGGCTAAATTGCCACTCACAATCCATTTATTTAAGCCTGCACTAGACATGGAAAAAAGTACCTTTTTTATTCAGTTGATTGACCTATTTAGAGTGCCCCAGTTCCATAAAAAATACCAGACCGGCTTTTGAAGCCAATATCCTAAAAAACTGGGCGACAGCGATGGTGATGGATGGATGAGAGATTAACGAGGCGATCGCGAATGACTTTCTCTACTCTTGATCGAGTCTTCCTTTGCGCCTCACTGTCACCCGCCCAGAACTGAATGTTGTTTTTCTGCCAATCCTGAACTTAGCTTAAACTTCAGGTATTAGAGCTTTACCTGGGTTGCCAGCCAGTTTAGATAGGCCGCTGAACCTTGCTGAATAGGCAAGGCCAGAATTTCTGGGACTTCGTAGGAGTGAATTTCACGAATTTTGGCTTCGAGGGCTGGAAATTTTGCCAAATGAGTCTTGATCAGAAGTTGCCATTCCTGTGCCTGCTCAACCTGCCCCTGCCAGGTATAGACCGATTGAATTGGAAACAGGCTGACACAGGCGGCGAGTTGGGCTTGTACCAGTGCCAGAGCGAGTTCTTTGGCTTCAGTTTCTGTCGCTGCTGTCACCAGCACAATGCCATAGTTGATGGTTTCCATCATCTGCCTCAGTTGTTTTGCTCGCTGGTGGGTGTTGCTTGTGGTGGTTGCAACCGCGCATCAATTTTAGCGCGGAGTTCGTCTTTAATCCGGCTGAGGATTGAGCTTTCATCTAGGGATGCCAAAATGCGCTGAACCACAGTTTTTGGCCCTTCTGGCCCCCAGGAGGCACCGTTTGCTAGGTACTCTTTAGCTACTTGCCCGATGCCATAGGTTGAGACTCCAGCAACGCCTGCCTGGGTAATGGCGACAGATGCGTAAGCTGTGAGTGAAACGCCGCCTGTAGCTGGAGCTGCCAGACCTAGTAAGCCCTTTAGGGAACTAAGGCCCAAATTGGCCAGTAACTCTCCGGCGGTGATGCCGCCCATGGCGATCGCAATTTTTTGCAGGAGTTTTATGGCTCCCTGCCGAGTCATCGGAATGCTGTAGAGCTTAGAAAGGGCAACAATCATAGCGACATCAATCACCACACTACTGACCAGATCGACCATTGTTACGGGGTTGAGGGCGATTGCAACCGCTTTAGTCATTACCCCTTTCCAGATGATCTGGTTGGCGTTCTGGTCACGAATCTCCATCTTGCGCTGCACCATCCGCTCATTCACATCATCGGCAAATAGCATAGAGTTGAGTGCTACAAGGGATTTTCCTTCTCGATGCAGCACTTCTAGGATCTTGAGCTTGAGGTCTTCGATTTGAGGCTCACCTACGCTGAGATGGGCACTTAGACGACCATCCGGGAGGCGCACCGCCTGGGCCACCAGGGGCGAGGCGGCGGCCATGACAATTTCATCGGGGGAAAGAATCTCGCGCACCCGCTCATCTCGAATCTTTTCGTAGATGGCGATGCGGTCGGCCTCTGGGTATTGATCAACTTTGTTAAATACCAGGATAATGGGTTTACTGGCGCGACGTAATTCTGATAATGCCCGATATTCTACCTGGGTCATATCTCCGGCAATGATAAACAAAATCAGATCGGCTTGTTTGGCGACTTCACGCGCTAAAATTTCGCGATCCTCCCCCTGGACCTCATCAATGCCGGGGGTATCGATCAGTTCAACGCGGGAATTCCCCAGGCTAGATAAGCGAACCCGCAGTAGCGATTGTTCACTTCCTTCAATTTTTTCTCTGGAAATATGCCAGCTTGCTTGTTGGCTGGTGCGAGTGACTCCGTGAATGGCTCCAGTCTCAAACACTGGCTGGCCCAAAAGTGCATTCAACAGGGAGGATTTACCCCGCCCTACCATGCCAAACACGGCAATGTGAACGACCTGCTGATCAAGTTTTTCCACCAGGTTTTCTAAGCTATGGATTTCAGCCTCTAACCCTTGGCGCTCCTGGGATGTCAGATCCAGATTTTCCACCAGGTCATGCAATGCATGTTGCGCTTCGCGGTAGTTTAGCTCTGCTTGTATGGCCTCAAAGCTGGTTAGGGTTTCCTCTAGCTCTAGGGCATCGGTGAGAATTTCGGGAATATGAATCTTGGAAGAAGGGTCAGACATGGCAGAGAGTGCCGGGTAGGGAAAAAAGACTATTTTGATCCTAAAGCACGGTTGCCGACTCTGGGTTTAGGGTGGGGCGATCGCCCCAGGAAGCACACCAGGATCGTAAGGCTGCCTGACAAATCAGGTTCACCGCTGAGACTGGCATAGGCCACCTTAGTTGCAGCGATCGCAGTGTTAAGGTCTGAAAGAACTTTAGCCGTTCATTTGCTCAGGCCAGCAAGGTTATTAAAGGCAATGTGAACTTGGCAGAAATCCAACGGGTTTATCCTGACTTTTGAGATGGTTACAGAAGTTAAAGAATAGAGCAAAGGCTTAAATATAAGGGTGGCGGTGGATTCATTTTGCAGGTTAGGAGCCGAGGCAATTGAAGCGAACGATCGCAAAACAACTGATTCAACGCACCGGCCTTTGGCAGGATAACCGCTTGATTTTGCGGGAACTTCGCCATTTTCCGGGAGTAGTCCTACTGGCGTTGTTGTTTCCCTCCCTGGCGGCCATCTTTGAAGGCTTTGGGATTGGGTTCTTGTTAGCTTTCTTACAAAATCTGGTCAGTGAAGGGACTGAACCAATTCGCACTGGTATTGCCTGGGTTGATATTTGGGTGTTGGGGGTGAATACGCCCAAACTGGAACAGCTCTATCGTGTCTCTGGGCTGATTTTGCTTTCCACCTGGATACGGGCCATTTGTAACTATCTGACAGCCGTCTATATGGGTTTGGCCCGGGTGCGGCTGGTGGATCGGTTGTATCGCAAAATTTTTGAGCAATTGCAATCTCTGAGCTTGAGCTTTTTTGGGCAAACTCAGGCGGGGAACCTAATCAATACCCTGACGGCAGAGGTGGGGCAGTTGCAAAATTTTATTGGGGCGTTTAGCTTTCTGTTTACAAAGGGCCAGGTGTTGCTGGTTTATGGGGCGATCGCCTTGACGATTTCCTGGCAATTGACATTGGCGGCGGTGCTGTTGTTTAGTCTGATGGCAGTTGGACTGTCTATGTTAAACCGCCGCACTCGCGAGTTGAGTTTTCCGGTATCACGGGCTAGGGGCGAATTTACCGCGATCGCGGCGGAGTTTATTCATGGCATTCGCACGGTTCAGGCCTTTGCGACTCACGCTTTTGAGCGGCGGCGATTTTATCTGGCCAGTGACAAGATTCGGGAAACGAACCGTCGCGCTATTGTGCAGGGTTCGATTGTGCGGCCTCTGGCAGAGGCGATCGCCAGCACCATTTTGATTGGCATGATTGTGGTGGGTATTGGTGTGTTTGTGGCACAGGGCGTCTTAAGCGTAGGCGCACTGCTTACATTCATTTTTCTGTTGTTTCGGATAGTCCCTGCCATTCAAGAGGTGAATGGTAGTATCGCTACGATGACGAGTATGCAAGGTTCGGTTCAGGCCATTGAGGAATTGCTCCGCCGAGACAATAAACCCTATCTCGATAATGGCTATCGGTTCTTTCCAGGGTTGCAGCAGGCGATAGAGTTTGTTGCGGTTGATTTTGGTTATGGCTCTGATGCTTTGGTGCTAAAGGATATTACATTGACGATTCCGAAGGGAAAAACGGTGGCCTTGGTGGGGGCTTCGGGGGCAGGAAAATCGACTCTGGCGGATCTCATTCCCCGGTTTTATGACCCGACCCAGGGAGCCATTTACATGGATGGGGTAAATTTGCGGGATTTTGACTTGACTTCACTCCGCCAGCGGATTGCGGTGGTGAGTCAAGACACTTTTATTTTTAATACCACTGTGCGGAATAACATTGCTTATGGGCTGGAAGCCGTCAGTGATGCAGAGGTGATGGCAGCGGCTAAATTGGCGAATGCTGTTGAGTTTATTGAAGCTTTACCCCAAGGGTTGGATACGGTTTTGGGCGATCGCGGTGTGCGATTATCTGGCGGGCAGCGGCAACGAATTGCGATCGCCCGGGCGCTGCTGCGTGACCCTGAAATTCTGATTTTGGATGAGGCAACCAGTGCCCTAGACTCGGTATCAGAACGGTTGATTCAGGCATCAATTGAGCAGTTATCCGTCGGGCGAACGGTGATTGCGATCGCCCACCGCCTATCGACAATTGCCAATGCCAACAAGGTCATTGTGATGGAGCAAGGGCGGATTGTTGAGCAGGGTACTTATCAAGAATTACTGGCTCTGCGCGGTAAGCTGTGGCACTATCACCAAATGCAAATGACCGTTAGCTCCACAAACCCTGAACAAGCCACGGAAATACACTCTCTGTAGTGCTGCTCTACGGTGCATACACAGGTCTGGTCGGTTCCAGTTGGAAGCTTTTTAGCCCCCTCAATCCCCCAATCCTGGGGGACTTTGAAGATGCAGTTTCCCCCAAACTTGGGGGGGTAGGGGGGCGAAACCCAGCAATTTGAAGAGGCTCTAGAGATCTGGATACACGGCAGGTAGCGCTGCCTGAGGGGAGCTTGATTAATCGATGGGTTGGGTGCAAAACTAGGGCAATTGTCGAGTTAAGGGCAAATTATGTCGGAAGCACCTGATCCCAGGTCACGCCGTAAGAAGATTGCTGGTGAAGGGAGCTTTTTGCTTTTGGTCAACAGTTTGCATGGGTTTGGGGCGATCGCAGCGGCTTTTGTGACTGTTGCTCTGATTACACCTAGCCTGTTGAGTTTCTTTAATCTGGGTCATCCCGTTCTGGGGTGGCTTTTTGTTGGCCTTGTGCTGCTCCTATCGTTGCTCTTGGCGATACTTTACACCTTTGGGATTGGTTGGGGATTAGACTGGCTAGGTCGCCAGCTCACTCAACCTCGGCGTCGCCGTTAACGTCAGGCCTTTGCTACTCAGTAACACTTTCAGCAAAAACGGGTGATTGATGGTTTGTCGATTTCCTATCCATAGTCGTTACTCAATTTTTTATGACAGACGTAACCCCGCAGGAAACAACCAGTTTGGTGATTGAGTATGAAGTGTCAAAAGCAAAGGCGGAGGAGTTTTGGCAATGGCAGCAGTCGATTCAGGCCGAGGCAATTCACCAGCCAGGTTATGTGAGGACGGATATTTGCCCGCCTGTAGAAGGTGCTCAAAACAAGTGGTACATTGTTGTTCATTTTGATAGTTCAACCAACTTAAGCCGCTGGCTCGATTCTGACCATCGCCATGCGTTAATTCGTCACGCTAGAAGTCGGTTTGGCGATTATCAATACCGCAATCTGGGAACTGGCTTAGAGGGATGGTTTTCCCAGGGCAAGCCAGGCGACAAACCCGGCACTAGCCCTCCAGCCTGGAAGCAAAATCTGGCTGTATTGTTTGGACTTTACCCTACAGTCATGGTTGAGACGCTGCTGTTTTCTCATTTTGGCATTATGGAAGGCTGGTCGCTTGCGCCCAAGATGTTTGTCAATAATCTGGTTAGTTGCTCTCTGTTAACCTGGCTGGTGATGCCGCTTGTGACTCGCTTGCTACAGTTTTGGTTGACCCCCTCCTCTTCTCTGGCTAAACATACCAATCTCATGGGGCTGCTGCTTGTGCTACTGAGCTATGGCCTGATGATTTCTCTGTTTCAAGCCTTCTCGTAGCTACGGTGTATGCACCAGTCTGGTCGGTTCAGGTTTGAAGTCTTGCAGTCCTCTAAATCCCCTAACAAGCTGACGCAGAAGGCAGAGGTTAATTTTGATACTTCTCAAACAGGGCTAAAAGCTTTGTGGCTTCGGTTCCAACCCGATGTTGCTGCTCAACGCGATCGCGCCCACTTTTACCCATGCGGGTTAACTGATCGAGGGGCGTATGAAGGGCCTGACGCATTGCTGCGGCCAAACTGACAGCGTCTCCGGCGGGCACCAACCACCCATTCACTCCAGACTCGACTAATTCGGGGATACCAGCAATATAAGTACTGATGACAGGGCGACCGAGGGCAAGGGATTCCATAATCACGACGGGTAAGCCTTCTGCAAAGCTGGGTGCAACCATCACCTGGGATTGCAGCAGGTGCTGCCGCACTTCGGCATTGGTGGCCCATCCTGTAATCTCAATATGCTGTTCTAAATGGCGCTGGGTAATGATTTGCTCAATTTTTTGCCGAAGGGGGCCATCGCCAACAAACACCAGCTTAAAGGATAGCCCTGCGGCGGCGAGTTGGCTGGCCGCTTCGACGAGGAGCAGATGCCCTTTTTGCTCAGAAAGCCGACCGATGCAAACAAACTGGGGCGTGCTAGGTAGGGGGGCTAGGGCTTGCCCCAAAAATAAGTCATCCACTCCGCAGTGAACCACATGAATTTTGTTCCAATCGGAGTAATCACACCAGCGAAAGAGCTGACTCCTTGTGAAGGAAGAAATTCCTACAATAAAAGCAGCCCGGTGAATTTTTTCAGACAGGGCGATCGCTTTTGCCTTGTCAAACTCCTCTGGCCCATGGATGGTTAAACTGTAGGGGATATTGGTGAGAATCTGGCAAAGCATGGCGACCGTGGCTGAATTTGTTCCAAAGTGCACATGCAGGTGGCTGACATCGGCGGCGCATAGCCATTGCTGCAACAGGCAGGCTTCGGCTAAGTAGGCTGCATGTAGCAGGAGGCCACGATCCGAGTTCCAGCCGACTTTAACCGCCAGTTGAAGGGCCTGCAAAAACCGGACAGGGCGTGCGATCGCCGTTGTGAAGACGGCCTTTAGCAGGGTGGCCGCTCCACTTTTAAGGAGGTAGCGGGTTTGGTCGAATTCTTGCTGATCGGCTGCATCAACAAGCTCAGACTCTAAATCCCGCACTGAATATCGCAAAACCGTGACTCCCAAGGCTTCGAGGCCAAGAATTTCTCGACGAATGAAACTATGGCTGACCTTAGGGTACTGATTAACCAGATAGGCAATTTGCATAAATCAAAATTGAGCAGTGGAAAGAAACAGAGCCGAGGGTAGATATCAGAGTTTTGCCGCTCTTAGCTTGCCCAAAGGCAGCTAATTCTCAACAGATATGCCATGAACGGAGGCTAAAGACAATTCAGTTCAGCCAAACTCTATTGAATCGACGCAATAACGCAAAGGCATCTTTAACTTACTCAAAATCGTTATGACTATGATTATGCTATATTCATTAACGATTGAGTGCTTGGGTGCTCAAAGCTAATCATGGCAATGTGGCTCTGGCACTCAGGTTGAAGACGCTAATCAAGGAGGCTACTAGCTCATGACTCTGGAAGGACCATTGCGCGTTGGGCAATCTGCCCCTGATTTCACAGCTACGGCAGTTGTAGATCAGGAATTTAAGACGATTAAATTGTCGGATTATCGTGGCAAGTATGTGGTTTTGTTCTTCTATCCCTTGGATTTCACCTTTGTTTGCCCGACTGAAATCACAGCGTTTAGCGATCGCTATGAGGAGTTCAAAAACCTGAATACTGAGATTCTCGGTGTTTCGGTTGATAGCGAGTTTTCTCACCTGGCGTGGATTCAAACCGATCGCAAGAGCGGTGGGGTGGGTGATCTGGCCTATCCGCTTGTTTCTGATATTAAGAAAGAAATCAGTACTGCTTACAATGTGCTGACGGATGAAGGCATTGCCCTGCGGGGTCTGTTCCTAATTGACAAGGATGGGGTGATTCAACACGCTACGATCAATAATCTGGCGTTTGGCCGCAGTGTGGATGAAACACTCCGCACTTTGCAGGCCATTCAGTATGTGCAGTCTCACCCTGATGAGGTTTGCCCCGCTGGTTGGAAGCCGGGTGATGCCACGATGAATCCTGACCCTGTGAAGTCGAAGGAATACTTTGCAGCGATCTAGAGTTTTGGCACATTTTGATCGATTGAGGTTGGGCGATCGCCCAACCTTTTTTTTGGTTTTAAGGATGGGTGGCCCATATCCACTAGCTAGTTGACTGGCAAATCTGCTCTCCCAGGTGGTTAAAACCGCAGCGAGTCAACTAAAACCCGCCTTCGCGGCTAACAAAACCCTGGATATACCGAGTCCGCGGCGGCGGACTTCGGTGTCTAGGCGCGACTTCAGTCGCCAGCCCTGAGCACAAATTGTCAGGCAATCAGATCCAATCGATGTTGCTGCTTGATGGTGGATGCTCAAAAACAGGCTTATGGAAGCACCGTTAGAAGCCGTCTCAACTAAGAAAAAGAGATTTTCTTGAGACTTAAAAGAGTTTCACTACTCTCACTTGAGATAAAAACCACCAAAGCAAAATCTCAAATGGGAGTAAAAAGAATTACTTGGGACTCATAACAAGTCTCGTTTATCTCACCTGTTTTAGTTTCTAAATGGTACCGAAACACATCTTACTTAAGATTAGCGAGAATCTCTTGAGACCCAAAAGAGTCTTGTTAATCTCATTTGCGATCAAGACAGCAAGTAGCATCTCAATTAAGATTTAAGAGAGTCAATCTAGACTCAAAAAAGTCTTATAAGTTTCAACTGCGACAGAGTGGGTGAATAGTCTCTCATTTGAATCAAAAAAGACTTATATAAGACTTAAAAGAGTCTCGATAATCTCATGCAAGACATTTTGTTTAAGAGAGTCTCGTTGAAGAGATAGGTGCTGGCTGACTGCGGCGACTGCGGCTATACTGGCTTGCTGGGCATTTTTCCAGGTTGGCAGCAATGGCGCAGGTTTAGGAGAGTTGTGGTGCTCTCAAATAAGAATGAGAAGATCATCTCAAGATTTACTTTAAGATTGACTGGGAGTCATTTCTATCTCATTTGAGATCAGGGTTTTGAGGTAAGGGTTGGTGTCGCGTCGTTGCGACATGGAAATGGAGCGATCGCAGAGCCAAGACGGAGTGCTAAAAATTAGGCCAATTCTAGTCCAAACAGATCAACGCCTGGATTTTAATTTGCTGAAAACGTCTCTGAGATGGAATTTCAGAGCAAATACCCAAAGGGAACTTCTGTGTACACCGCAGA
>Ga0272446_1001183_pt1 | contig 38756 bp, 36 predicted proteins | sample YNPCB0061_FD_194587 | JGI IMG/M metagenome (GOLD analysis project Ga0272446, IMG submission 194587) | Hot spring microbial mat communities from Yellowstone National Park, WY, United States - YNP-CB-006-1 | ecosystem: Environmental > Aquatic > Thermal springs > Hot (42-90C) > Sediment | place...
GCTCGAGGCGCACGTCAAGTGCTTCGAAGCGGGCGTGCTCGTGCGCTTCACCGCCGACATCCTGGCGCTGTCGCCGCCGCTCGTCATCGAGAAGGAACAGATCGAGCGGATCGTCGAGACGATCCGCGGCGTGCTCGCCCGCATCGACTGAAGCCACGGAGGGGGCCGCTCTGCGCGTTAACCCTTGCCGCAGACGCCGGAGCGGGGTCGGCAAGCGTGCAGCCCTGTGGAAGAAAGGCACGCCGGCGCGTGTTGCTGCCAGCGGCACTGGCGCGATCCGGCGCTGCGCCGAGATCTCACTTGGGGTAGAGCGATATGCATGTTCTCGTCAAATGGCCTTCGCTGCTTGTCACCGGCGCGTTGATCGGCTGCGCCGCACCGATTGCGCCACCGGGAGCCGGTGCCAACCCGATGACGTTTTTCATCACCAGCGTAGGCGTCGGCAGAGGCGCCGACCTGGGCGGCCTCGAGGGTGCCGACGCGCACTGCCAGTCGCTTGCCAAGGCGGCCGGCGCCGGCGATCGGACGTGGCGCGCCTATCTGAGCACGCAGGCGACCGGGGGGCTCGCCGACCCGAAAGCAGTGCACGCGCGCGATCGCATCGGCACCGGTCCGTGGCACAACGCCAAGGGCGTGCTGATCGCGCGCAACGTCGAAGAATTGCACTCGCCGCGCAACAACCTGACCAAGGAAACCGCGCTCGACGAGAAAGGCAACATGGTCAACGGCCGCACCGAGAAACCGAACCGACATGACATCCTGACCGGCTCGCGCCCGGACGGCACGGCCTTTCCGCCCTCCCCGCCGTTCGGCGACATGACCTGCGGCAACTGGACCCGGAGCGGCGCCGAGGGCGCGGCGATGACCGGCCATCACGACCGCGCAGGTCCGGTCGATCACGCGTGGGCGGTGTCCTGGAACTCGGCGCACCCCACGCGCGGCGGTTGCAGTCAGGAGGCGCTGCGCAGTACCGGCGGCGACGGCCTGTTTTACTGCTTCGCGGTGAAGTAGCAGCTGCGCGGGGCGGCGCAGCCGCCCCGCGCGTGCGCCTCGCGCGGCGCGGTGCCGATTGCGGCGACCTGCGCACGCGGCCCGGGTCAGCCACCTTTGGTCTTCGCCCGCTCCAGATACTTGCCGGTGGCGGTGTCGACGCGCACCAGGTCGCCCGTCTTGATGAACAGCGGCACCAGCACCTCCATGCCGTTGTCGAGTTTCGCGGTCTTCATCGCGCTGGTGTCGCGCTGATGCGTCGGCTCGGCGGTTTCGGCCACCCGTAGCTCCACCGCTTCGGGCAGCACGACGTACAGCGGCTGGCCCTCGAAGCTTTCGACCGTGACCTCCAGGCCCGCGTGAGCGAACGCGCGGGCGGCGCCGAGCATCGCGCCCGGAATCGGCACCTGCTCGTAGTTTTCCGGGTTCATAAAATAGAAGTCGTCGCCGTCGGCGTAGATGAACTGCCAGCGCGCGCGGTCGACGTCGACCGGTTCGAGCCGCTCGTCCGGACGGAAGCGGCGTTCGACCGAGCCGCGCGTGCGCAGGTTCAGCAGCTTGGCGTGCACCACGCCGCCCAACTGCCCGCCGCCGGCATGAAACGAGGCATCGATCACGCGGTAGAACTCGCCTTCGAGGCGAAGCACGGTGCCAGTGCGCAATTCGGCTGCGTTCATCGGCGTTCCCCCTGGATGGATCGCAAGTCGTTCATCGCGCGCTCAGAAACGGACTTCGAAGCGATGCCCTTTGTAGTCGAAGACGGCCGACTTCAGGCGGATTTCCTCGAGCGTCAGTCCGGCCACAACGCGATCGCCTTCGCGGTACAGCCGGCCGTCGACGATCAACGTGCGATGGGCCGGTGTCGTTGAATACATCGAGCCGCCGATGGCGAGCGGCGGCAGCTCGGCGCGTATGTCGGCGGGAAGCTGGTCGCGGGGGATCGGCGGCGGCGCGGGGGTTTGCGGTTTCGACGCGGCGTGCGCGGTTGCCGGCGGCGCGGGTCTGCCGGTGCTGCGGATTTCGCTGCCAGGCCAAGGCGCGGGGACGGCCAACGGTGCCGCCGCGCGCGGTGTCGCGGATTCGGCGACCGCAGCGGCTGCCGCCGCAGGTGCCGGCTCCACGATTGCCGGTGTTTGCGCCACGGGCGGCGGCGGTGCGGGCGGCGGCTCGCGTCCGGCAAAGTACACGGCGAATGCCGAAGCCAGTCCCACGATCGCGCCGATCACGATCCAGACCACGGGGCGCGCCTCCTGCGCAGGCTCGGGCTCGACCGACAGCGGCGGCACCGGCTGCGCGTGCAGTCCGGGCACCGCGCCGCGCTCGCGTTCCGCGTCGGCCTTGCGCAGGGCGTCGAGGATCAGCGACACGTTATTTCCCGCTCGCCAGGCGCGGCTCGTCGATGCCGAGCGCGCGGTTCAACTGCATCAGCGTGATCGGGCCGGCCACGCCGTCGGAAGGCAGGCCCTGCGTGAGCTGGAAGGCGTGGATCCAGCCTTTCAGCGTCGCATCGTCGAGCCGGTCGCCGACCGGCCGCGCATCGCCGCGCACGGTCGCCAGTTGCAGTGCGAGCCAGCGCGCGGCGGCACCCGAGCGGCTGCTGCCGATCGGTCCGGTGTAACCGGGCGGCGCGCGCCAGAACGTCGCGTACTCGCCGCGCCAGTAGTCGGCCAGCGCGACGAGCGGCACGTCGCGCGCCGCCCCTCCGATGCGCAGCGTCGCGTGCTTTTCGCTCAGGCCGACCAGCAGCGCGTGCGCCGCGCGGTTGCCGCCGTCGCGCAGCGTGAGCACGCCAGGGCGGTCGAGCTGGCGGATCAGCGCGAGCGTGGCTGTGCTGCCGCGGTAGCAATGGATCTGCTGCTTGTACGCTGCCGCGCAGGGATCGCCGTCGCCGGCATCGATGTGCCACGCCTGCGCGAGCTCCCGCCACGCCTGCCGTTCGTTGCCGACGAGCGACGCGAATCCGGTCGCCAGGTCGAAGACGGGGGGTTCCGCGGGGGCGGCGCTCGCCGCACCGGCCACCGCTGGCGCGGGGCGGGCGACGGCGGGCGACATCGCGAGCGACGCCGGCGGTGTGCCGGACGCGGCAGCGATCGTCGCGGTCGGCTCGGCGGGCGTCGTGCCGGGCGTATTCCGCTCGACGAGGAGCGCGATCGCGCCGACGACCAGCGCGCCGGCGGCCGCGCCGCCGCCGAGCAGCGCCGCGCGTTCGTAGCGCCTGCGCCGCGCCGCGGCCAGATCGGGCGCATCGAGCACCTCGCGCGCAGCCGCATCGACGATGCGCCGGTCGACGACGGTCTTGCCCTTCGCGTAGGCGCCGAGCAGCGCACGATCGGCGAGCAGGTTGATGCGCCGAGGCACGCCGCGCGAGTAGTGCACGAGGCGCCGCATCGCCGCCGCATCGAACGGCAGCGCCTGCGCGAGGCCCGCGACCGCGAGCCGATGCCGCACGTACTGCTCGGTTTCCGCGGCGGACAGCGCGCCCAGGTGGTAGCGCGCGATCACGCGCTGCGCGAGCTGGCGCAGCTCGGGCCGCGCCAGCATAGCGCGCAGCTCGGGCTGGCCGATCAGCACGATCTGCAGCAGCTTGCGCTCGTTGGTCTCGAGGTTGGTCAGCAGGCGAAGCTGCTCGAGCACGTCGGCCGAGAGGTTCTGCGCCTCGTCGATGACGAGCACGTTGTTCTGGCCGACCGCGTGCGTGCGCAGCAGGAACTCGTTCAGCGCGTCGACGTAGTCCTTCACCGTCGGCGTACCCGGCCCGGCGTGCGCGTACGGAATGCGGAACTCCGCGCAAACCGATCGCAGCAGCTCCTCGACCGTGAGCTTGGGATTGAAGATGTACGCGACGTTGCAGCGCTTGGGCACCTGTTCGAGGAAGCAGCGGCACACGGTCGTCTTGCCGGTACCGACCTCGCCCGTGAGCAGAACGAATCCGCCGCCGCCGCGCACGCCGTACAGCAGGTGCGCGAGCGCCTCGCGGTGCCGCTCGCTCATGAAGAGATAGCGCGGGTCCGGCGCGATCGAAAACGGCGCCTGCTTCAGCCCGAAATAGCGCGCGTACATACGGCGCAAAGGATACGCGCGGCCGCGTCGGTCGCCGCCAGTGGAGCAAAATGCGGTCCCGGAATAGCGAGGACGCGATGGGCAAGACCGAACAGACCTTGAACGACATCACCCACTGGATCGCCGGGGCCCGCGTCGCCGGTACACCCGCACGCACGGGCGAAGTCTTCAATCCCGCCACCGGCGAAGTCACGGGGCTGGTGCGGCTCGCCGATGCGGCGACCGTCGACGCGGCGGTGCAGGCGGCAAAGAAAGCCTTCCCGGCCTGGGCCGACACGCCGGCGCTGCGGCGCGCGCGCGTGCTGTTCAGGTTCAAGGAACTGCTGGAGCGGCACCACGACGAACTCGCGCGTCTGATCACGCTCGAGCACGGCAAGGTGTTCGATGACGCGAAGGGCGAGGTCGTCCGCGGCATCGAGGTCGTCGAATTCGCCTGCGGGATCCCGCACCTGCTCAAGGGCGAGTACTCGGAGCAGGTGTCGACCGGCATCGACCAGTTCTCGCTGCGCCAGCCGCTCGGCGTATGCGCGGGCATCACGCCGTTCAACTTCCCGTGCATGGTGCCGATGTGGATGTTCCCGATCGCGCTCGCCGCCGGCAACGCCTTCGTGCTGAAGCCTTCCGAGCGCGATCCGTCGCCGTCGCTCGCGATGGCCGAGCTGCTGAAGCAGGCCGGACTCCCCGACGGCGTCTTCAACGTCGTGCAGGGCGACAAGGTCGCGGTCGATGCGCTGCTCACGCATCCGGACGTCGCGGCGGTGAGCTTCGTCGGCTCGACGCCGATCGCGCAGTACATCCACGACGCGGGCGGCCGCCACGGCAAGCGCGTACAGGCCTTGGGCGGAGCGAAGAACCACATGATCGTGATGCCCGACGCGGACTTGGACCAGGCGGTCGACGCGCTGATCGGCTCGGCTTACGGCTCGGCGGGCGAACGCTGCATGGCGATTTCGGTCGCGGTCGCGGTCGGCCGCGTCGCCGACGAGCTGGTGCAGCGGCTGGCGCCGCGCGTCAAGGCGTTGAAGGTCGGCGACGGCATGGAAAAGGGCATCGAGATGGGGCCGCTCGTGACCGCGCAGCACTACGCGAAGGTCAAGGGCTACGTCGATCTCGGCGTCGAAGAGGGCGCGCAGCTCGTCGTCGACGGGCGCGGGCTGAAGGTGCCGGGCCGCGAGCGCGGTTTCTTCCTCGGCGGGTGTCTGTTCGATCGCGTGCAGCCGTCGATGCGAATCTACAAGGAGGAGATCTTCGGCCCGGTCCTGTCGGTCGTGCGCGTGCCGGACTTCGCGGCGGCCGTCGATCTCGTCAACGCGCACGAATACGGCAACGGCGTGGCGTTGTTTACCGCGGACGGCAATACCGCGCGCGAGTTCGCCCGCCGCGTGCAGGTCGGCATGGTCGGCGTCAACGTGCCGATTCCGGTGCCGATGGCGTTTTACTCGTTCGGCGGCTGGAAGAAGAGCCTGTTCGGCGACATGCACGCCTACGGCATGGAAGGCGTGCGCTTTTACACCCGCTACAAGGCGGTGCTGCAGCGCTGGCCCGGCTCGATCGCCAAAGGCGCCGAGTTCGTAATGCCGACGGCAAAGTGACGCATCCGCCCAAGAGCGCGCGGCTTTGCCGCGCGGCGACAATGCGCCGTTCGCCGGCGCATTGCGGCGAAGGCTGACCTGCGCAACGCGCAGGTCAAGCACTGCGTCGCCGTGCGGCCGACGCCAATGGATGCGCATGCGTCATCCCCGCCCCCGCCTGCGCGGGGGCAGGCTGCGGCGGGGATTCATCTCGGCATCGCACAGACGCTGGGTTCCCGCTTTCGCGGGAACGACACGACGGGCGCGAGGTGACGCATCCGCCCAACAGCGCGCGGCTTTGCCGCGCGGCGATTGGATGCGGATGCGTCATCCCCGCGAACGCGGGGATCCAGGGGCGCGTCAGCGCCTTGCTCCACTACGCGCCAAGCGCGCTGACTTGAAGCGGATCCGCCCAAGAGCGCGCGGCTTTGCCGCGCGGCGACAATGCGCCGCTTGCCGGCGCATTGCGGCGAAGGCCGACCTGCGCAACGCGCAGGTCAAGCACGGCGTCGCCGTGCGGCCGACGCCAATGGATGCGGATGCGTCATCCCCGCGAACGCGGGGATCCAGGGGCGCGTCAGCGCCTTGCTCCACTACGCGCCAAGCGCGGTGACTTGAAGCGCATCCGCCCAAGAGCGCGCGGCTTTGACGCGCGGCGACGAGACACATGCCGGCCGGCACATCGGCCGCCCGCAGCGGCCGCGTCGTCCACATCGTCATGGGTGCAGTGATAGCTCGCGTTCGACCCGGCGCCCGCGGCGCCTCGGCGCACCGCCGGGCGATTCGGCGCCAGCCGACGCGCGCGCGGCGCTTCGCAGCAGGCACGAAGCGGCTGAGGTCGAACCTTACCCGAACTTGCGTCGGCTCCGAGCCGGTGCATCCGGGTCCGGGCGCGCGCTGCCGGCGCCTTCGCGTGTCACGGGTACGGTGCGGCCCGAACCACCGGACCCCCAGCCGACCGGCGCCCGTCGCATGCCGGGCCATGCTTTCCGGCGCGTGCGCCCGCCACGGGGCGCTGCGACGAGGGCGGTGCCGAAGGACGGCGCCAAGGCTTGAAGGCGCCGCGTGCACGGCAGCGGCCGGAACGTCGGCGCGGCAGGCGGCGCCGGCCGCGGCTGGCACTTCGCGGCCGGGAACAGCCCCGGGGCTCGGCCGATCTAATGGGGCGTCGACGACCCGTCGTCGAGAACACTGGAGGATGAACCATGACGAAACTGAAGCATTGGCAAGACGCGGTCAACACCGTCCTCGGCGCCTGGCTCGTGCTTTCGCCGTGGATCTTCGGTTTCCAAGGCGAAACGATGGCGATGGCCACGGCCGTGGTGCTCGGTGCGGCGATGATCGTGCTCGGTCTGGCGGCGATCTTCGCGCCGCACAGCTGGGAGGAATGGGTCCAGTTCGTGATCGGTCTGTGCGCGATCGCGGCGCCGTGGGTGATCGGCTTCGGTACGCTGCGCACGGCCACGCTGAACAGCGTGGTTGTCGGCGTCATCGTGGCGGTCCTGTCGCTGTGGGTCCTGCTGGTGGACAAGGAGTACAGCGGCTGGTGGCGCGGCACCGCGCATTAAGCGGCGCGCTGGGCGCGTGCTGATCGAGGCCGGCCGGGCGCGGCCTTCGGCGGCCCCGGGGGCGGCGTGAGGCAAACTAACGCCTGACGCACCCCGTGTGTCCCGTGACCCGATGCCTTCGATCGCACGCCGCCGCCTTTTGAGCTCGATTCCCGCGCTTGCCCTGTCGCTCGGCACAAGGCAGGCGCTGTCTGCGGTGCGCCGCGTTTCAGCGGTGCCGGGGGGTGTTGCTCGTATTCCGTTCGATGGGACGCATCCGGCGCCGCGCGTGCGCCTAGGGGATGCTCGCGTGCTGGTGATGCGCGAAGCCGACGCGTGGATCGCGCACGCTGGCATCGCGCTTTCGACGGCGCCCGGTTCGATCGTGAAGGCCGAAGCCGAGCGAGCGGACGGTGTGGCGGAGAGCGTCGAGATCGAGGTCGCTCCCAAGGCTTACGCCGAACAACACTTGACGGTTGCGCCGGGCAAGGTCGATTTGTCGAAAAAGGATCTGGCGCGCCACGAGCGCGAGCGCGCGCATCTGGCCAAGGTGTTGCGCACGTTCACTGACGAGCCGCCCGCCACGCTGGCGCTGCAACTGCCGGTGCAGGGCACGCGTTCGAGTAGCTTCGGGCTGCGCCGCTTCTTCAACGGCCAGCCACGTAGCCCGCACAACGGCATGGACTTCGCGGCCGCTGCGGGCACGCCGGTCGTCGCAGCAGGCGACGGACGCGTCGTCGATACGGGCGATTACTTCTTTTCCGGCAGGTCGGTTATCCTCGACCACGGACAGGGTTTGCTGACGCTGTACGCGCATCTGTCCGCGATCGAGGCGCGCGTGCGGGAGCGCGTGCCCGCGGGCCAGCCGATCGGCAAGGTCGGGGCGACCGGGCGCGTCACCGGCGCGCACCTGCACTTCTCGGTCTATCTGAACGCGACGGCGGTCGATCCGGCGCTGTTCCTGCCGGACTGACGACGAAGGCGCACGCGCCGATGCCGCCGGCACAACGGGCCGAGTCGCCGGCGGCCGTTGCGTCCCGCGAACCCGACCATGCCCCGGTTTGCTCACTCGCCGTATGTCCACCACGCCATCCGTCCGTGCCGCAACGCGCGGCAGACGCCGCCGCGCTTCGATGGCTGCGCGTCTTGCGCGCAGCGTCGGGCGAGTCGTTCCGCGAGCCCGGACGCGACGCCGCGTCTGGCGCGCCGTGCGTTCGACGCCGCTCGCGATCCTCGTGATCGGCGCGGCGGCGGCCGCGCTGGCGTTGTGGTACGCGGCCAACGCGGTCGTTCAGGTCGCACGCAAGCCGACCGAGCTGTTCTTTCCGGTGGCGGGCGTGCTGACGAAGACACCGGCCGAAACCTGGCGTACGTACGCGCCGCTGTTCCGTGCGCACGCCACCGCAGTGATGACGCCGGAGCTGCTCGCTGCGCTGGCGCAGGCCGAAGGCGCGGGCAATCCGGTCGCGCGCACCTACTGGCGCTGGCGCCTGACCGCGGAACCGTTCCAGGTGTACCGGCCGGCGTCGAGCGCGGTCGGCATGTACCAGATCACCGACGGCACCTTCGAGCTTGCGAAGCGCTATTGCATCCGCGACGGGACCGTCGTCGAGGACGGACCATGGCACGACTGGCGCTCGTGCTGGTTCAACGCGTTGTACGCGCGCGTGTTGCCGAGCCACGCGATCGAGATGACCGCCGCGCTGCTGGACCGCCAGGTCGCGACGATCGTCGCGCGGCATCGGCTCGCCGCCACGCGCGAGCAGAAGCAGGATCTGGCCGCGCTCGTGCATCTGTGCGGCGCCGGTGCCGGCGATCTGCACGCGCGGCGCGGATTGCAGCTCGCGCCCGGCCAGCGCTGCGGCGACCACGACGTGGCCGCCTACCTGGCCAAGGTCAATGCGCTGAAGCGCGTGTTCGTGCGGCTCGCCGCCGCAGGATGAGGGCTTGATGCGGGCGCCACGAACGAAGCTTCGCGCGCTGCTCGCCGCCGTCCGGCGGGGGCGCCCCGCGCGGCGATGGCTGCGTGCACTCGGCATCGCGCTGGCCGCGGCACCGCTCGCGCTGGCCGCGTACGTGCTCGCGCTCGTTCCGTTCACGCCGTCGGTCGACCGCGTGCTGCAGGCGCGCAACGACCGGCCGAGCGTGCTGCTGGCGGCCGACGGCTCGGTGCTGGCCACCTTCCGGCGCGGCCACCGCGAGTGGATCCCGCTGGACCGCGTGCCGGAGCACGTGGTGCACGCGCTGGTGGCGACCGAGGACCATCGTTTCTGGGAGCATCGCGGAATCGACTGGCGCCGTACGTTCGCCTCCGCGCTGTATACGGTTGCCGGCGACCGGCAGGGCGGCTCGACGATCACGCAGCAGTTGGCGCGCAATTTCTTCCCCGAAGCGATCGGCCGCGCGCCCACCGTCACGCGCAAGCTCAAGGAGATGATCACCGCGGTGAAGATCGAGCGCGCCTATTCGAAGCGCGAGATCCTCGAGGCGTACCTGAACACCGTCTCGTTCCACTACAACGCGAACGGCATCGAGATGGCCGCGCGCACCTACTTCGACAAGCCGGCCGCGGAACTGACGCTCGCCGAAGGCGCCACGCTGGTCGGAATGCTCAAGGGCACGCGCGCGTACAACCCGGTGCTGAACCCGGAGCGCGCGCGCGAGCGGCGCAATCTCGTGCTCGCGCAGATGGTCAGGCACGGCATGCTCGAGGCGAAGACCTACGAGCGGCTGCGCCGGCAGCCGCTGCGGATCGACTTCGAGCGGCAGGATCTCGACCTCGGTCCGGCGCCGCACTTCGCCGAGGCGGTGCGGCGCTTCCTGCTCGGTTGGGGCGAAGCGCTCGGGCTCGACCTGTACGCCGACGGGCTCATCGTGCAATCGACACTCGATCCGGGGCTGCAAAGGCTCGCGCTGCAGGCGGTGGCGCGCCAGCTCGACGCGCTGCAGGCGGTCGCCGACGTCGAGTGGGCGTTGCCCGAGTCGAGGCTGCTTTCGACGCAGATGGCGCCGTATCGCAGGATGCGCGCGCGTGTCGAACCGTTCCGCCATTTCTGGAGTTCGCGCGGCGATCTGGTCGATGCCTTCATCCGCGAATCGCCGGAGTACGTGCGGCTCGTCGACGACGGACTGTCGAAGGACGAGGCGCTGGCGCGGCTGCGCGCCGACGCCGCCTTCATGGCCGCGCTGCGCGCGCGCAAGACGCGGCTGGAGGCGGGTTTCGTCGCGCTCGATCCGCGCGACGGCGCCGTGCGCGCGTGGGTCGGCGCGCGCGACTTCGCGCTCGACCGCTATGACCACGTGCAGCAGGCGCGCCGGCAGCCGGGATCGACGTTCAAGCCGTTTGTATATGGCGCCGCACTCGAAGCGGGCGTCGATCCGGCGCGCGAATTCCAGGACCGGCCGGTCGCGATCCGCGTGGCCGGCGGCGGCGTCTGGCGCCCGGGCGACGCCGGCGGCGCGACCGGGCGCATGCTGACGCTGGAAGACGCGCTCGCGCAGTCGCGCAACACCGTCACCGCGCAGCTCGTCGAAGAGGTCGGCGCGCGTCGCGTTGCGCGGTTCGCGCAGCGCATGGGCGTGCGCGACAGCCCGCTCGACGCGGTGCCTTCGCTTGCGCTCGGCACCAGCCCGGTCAGCCTGCTCGAGATGGCGAGCGCGTACGCGACGATCGCCGCGCAGGGCGAATACCGCGCGCCGCGGCTCGTCGCGCGCATCACCGACCGAACCGGCCGGGTGCTCGCCGACTTCGCGCCGCCGGCCGGCGAACGCGTGCTCGACCCCCGGATCGCCACCGAACTCGCCGAGATGCTGCGCGCCGCGGTCGACCGCGGCACCGCGCGCGGCATCCGCGATGTGTACGGCATCGCCGCCGACGTCGCCGGCAAGACCGGCACCACGCAGAACAATACCGACGGCTGGTTCGTGCTGATGCATCCGCAGCTCGTCGCCGGCGCGTGGGTGGGCTTCAACGATCCACGCGTGGCCCTGCGCAGCGACCACTGGGGACAGGGCGCGCACAACGCGCTGCACGTCGTCGGCGACTTCATGCAACAGGCGATCGCGGCGCGCGCGATCGACGCCGGCGCCGAACTGCCGCGCCGCGAGGGCGTTTTCGTCGCGGCGTTGCGCCGCTTCGGCGAAGGGATCCGGCGCCTGTTCGGGATCGATCCGCGGTAGCCGCCGGTTCAGCGTGCAACCGCCGCCTGCACCGGTGCGGCGCCCGGCGGCTCGGTGCGGTCGGCCGGCAGGTACTTGACGAGCAGCCGCGCGTCGAGCGCGCGCTGGCTGTCCCAGGACCACACGTCCAGGCAAACCTGGCGCGTCGTCGCGGACTCTGCGCGCTCGAAAGGCTGCTCGGCAAAGCGCGCGAAACCGCTGCGGCCGCCGGGCGTCACCCGGCGTTCGTTCCAGTCGGCTCCGTCGCCTTCGTGGCGCGCCTGCGGCGTGACTTCGACGACGGCGGCGTTCGCCGGGATCGACGTACACACCGCCACCCGCGTCGCATCGGCTTCGGTGCACCCGGGCAGCTCGCCGGGCGCGTCGCCGCCAGCGGCGCGCGGCCGGCACGGCGCGATGCGTGCGGTCGCGGCCACGCCTTCCGCGCCGCGTCGGCGCTCGTCGAGCACGCGCGCCTCGGCTTCGATCGCGGTGCGGTCGGCGAGCCGCGTCAGCTCGAAGCGCGCCGCCGCTTCCTTGATCTGCGCGATCTGCTGCTGCAGCTCGGCGCGCATCGCAGCCGTGTGCTGGCGATCGCGCTGCATCATGTACAGCGCGCCGGCGTAGCCGCCGACCGCGGCGGCGGCGACCAGGATCGTGATCGCGAGCGCGAGCCCGCGGCGGCCGCGCGCCGAGGCGCGCGAGCGCTGCAGGCGGTCGAGCACCTCGCGCCGCCACGCGATGCGCAGGTTGATCAGCGCGGCGACCAGTGTCGCGCCCGCGCCGATCAGCGCGCCGATGACGTTCGGCGACAGCTCGTTGAAAAGGGTCAGTCCGGGCACGGCGGCGGATCCGGGCGCAACGCGCCGATCTTAGGCAGCGACGGCGCCTCGGCCATCGCCTGGACGCATTAGTCAAACCCGGGATTCGCACCGAAATCCGACGCTTATCGCGTGCGGCCGCGCTCATTGTGCGTCGGCGCCCGTACCCGCGCGCGGGACCGGGCGCTGCGAACGCCGCGCCTTCCGTGCCATCCTTGCGGGATGGAAGTGCACCGCTCGGTCGTCGTGTTGCGTCCCGCCGAAGTCGCGTTCGACGTGATCGAACAGGCGGAGTACTACCCGCAGTTCATCCCCGGCTGCACCCGCGCCGAGATCCTCGAGCGCACCGACGAGATCGTCGCCGCGCGGCTCGTGATGCGCTTTGCGGGCGTGCCGATTCAGCTCGTGACGCGCAACCCCAAGCGCCGCCCGCACTGGCTGAAGCTGCGCATGGTCGAAGGGCCGTTCCGGCGCTTCGATGGTGAGTGGAGTTTGACCCCGCTCAAGCCCGACGCCTGCCGGATCGAGTTCACTCTGTTCTGCGAACTGGGCGACGCGCTGCTGCGCGGGCTGGCCGCGCCGATCGTGCGACGTTATACGGACGCGATGGTCGATGCATACGTCGCACGCGCCGAGCGCGTCGCGCCACCCGCGCCGCGCACGGTGCCGCCGCCCGAACCGGAGCCGATCATGAACGACGACATTTACCAGGCGTTGCGACCGTCGCGGCTCGCCGCCGAACTGAACGACGAGCAGTGCCGCACGCTGGCCTCCGTCATGGAGCTGCGCGACCTGCGCGAAGGCGAAGTGCTCGTGCGCGAAGGCGCGCCCGACGAGCACTTCTATCTGATCGTCAGCGGCTTCCTCGGCGTGGTGAAGAACGCCGGCACCAGCGACCAAGTGACGCTGAACACGCTGGCGGCCGGCGACTTCGCCGGCGAGCTGTCGTGGCTCGACGGCGAAAAGCGCTACGCGTCGCTGATCGCGGCGGCGCCGACGCGCGTGATCGGGCTCGAACGCGCGAAGCTCGAAGCGCTGCTCGAGCGCGATCCGCTGCTCGTCTACCGCGTGATGCGCGCGATCGTCCGCGTCGTGCACCAGCTGCAGCGGCGGCTGTGGATGCAGCAGTCCGAGCTGTCGAACTACATCTACAAGCAGCACGGGCGGTACTGAGATTCCGTGCGCAGCCCGTGGCGGGCGCGCCGCGCGCTTCGGCGCCTTCGAAGCGGCGCGGCGCGGTGCACGCGGGTCGGTTCGCTTAGACTGCGCGCAGCGCCCGGGGGCAGGCGCAAGTGGCGATGTGCGACGGCGATGGCGGTGGACGAGGCGGACTGGATCGGGCGCAGCGAAACGCAGGACGACGTCGCTGCGCGCGCGCCGGCGCTGCGGCTCGCCGCCACGCTCGACCGCGGCGATCTGACGGCGCGGCTGCTGGCGCCGGACGCCGCGCTGCCGCCGGGCTGGCACTGGCTGTATTTCCTGCCCTGCGCGCCGCAATCGACCCTGGGTCCGGACGGGCATCCGGCGCGCGGGGGTTTTCTGCCGCCGGTGGCGCTGCCGCGCCGGATGTGGGCCGGCAGCCGGCTCGAGTTCCACGCGCCGATCGCTTTCGGCGATGCACTCGTGCGAAACAGCACGATCGTCAACGTCGAGCACAAGTCCGGGCGCAGCGGCGCACTGGCGATCGTCACCGTGCGCCACGAGATCCTGGCCGCCGGCCGGCGCGCGGTCGTCGACGAACACGACATCGTCTATCGGGAGGCGCCGCGGCCCGGCGCGCCGGCGACCGCGCCGGGGCGGCAGGCGCCGCGCACCGCGCAGTTCCGGCGCACGGTCGCGCCCGACCCGGTGCTGCTGTTCCGCTATTCGGCGCTGACCTTCAACGGCCATCGCATCCACTACGACCGCACCTACGCCACACAGGTCGAGGGTTACCCGGGCCTGGTCGTGCATGGCCCGTTGCAGGCCACGCTGCTGCTGGACCTGCTCGACCGCGAACTGCCCGGCGCACGGCTGGCGCGGTTCGCTTTCCGCGCGCTTGCGCCACTGTTCGACACCGCGCCGTTTGCGCTTTGCGGCGCCCGCGAAGCCGATGGCGTCCGCCTGTGGACCGAGGCGCCGGACGGCGCAATCGCCCTGGACGCGACGGCGGAACTTGCCTGAACGCCGTTGGACCCCGCCGCCATGCAGCTTCCGCATCCAGACCGTTACCAGGATCTGCGCGACGGCGTGCGCGAGCTGTGCAGCCGCTATCCCGACGCCTACTGGCGCGAAGTCGACGCGCGCCGCGGTTATCCGGAGGCCTTCGTCGACGCGCTGACCAAGGCCGGCTGGCTCGCCGCGTTGATCCCGCAGGAGTACGGCGGCTCGGGGCTCGGGCTCGCCGAAGCTTCGGTGATCATGGAGGAGATCAACCGCAACGGCGGCAACGCGGGCGCGTGCCACGGCCAGATGTACAACATGGGAACGTTGCTGCGGCACGGCTCCGAGCTGCAGAAGCGCCAGTACCTGCCGCGCATCGCCCGCGGCGAGCTTCGGCTGCAATCGATGGGCGTGACCGAACCGACGACCGGGACCGACACGACGAACCTGAAAACGACCGCAGTGAAGAAAGGCGATCGGTACGTCGTCAACGGCCAGAAGGTCTGGATCTCGCGCATCCAGCACTCGGACCTGATGATCCTGCTGGCGCGCACCACGCCGCTGGCGCAGGTGGCGCGCAAGTCCGACGGCCTGTCGATCTTCCTCGTCGACCTGCACGAGGCGATCGGCCGCGGCATGACCGTGCGGCCGATCCCGAACATGGTCAACCACGAAACGAACGAACTGTTCTTCGACAACCTCGAGATCCCCGCCGAGAACCTGATCGGCGAGGAAGGCAAGGGCTTCCGCTACATCCTCGACGGGCTGAACGCCGAGCGCGCGCTGATCGCCGCCGAGTGCATCGGCGACGGCTGGTGGTTCGTCAACCGCGCCGCGAAGTACGCCGCCGAACGCGTCGTCTTCGGCCGGCCGATCGGGCGCAACCAGGGCGTGCAGTTTCCGATCGCCGAAAGCTACATGGAAGTCGAGGCCGCGAACCTGATGCGCTTCGAGGCATGCCGGCTGTTCGACGCGCGGCTGCCGTGCGGCGCGCAGGCGAACATGGCCAAGCACCTCGCGGCCAAGGCGTCGTGGGAGGCCGCCAACGTCTGCCTGCAGACGCACGGCGGCTTCGGCTTCGCGTGCGAATACGACGTCGAGCGCAAGTTCCGGGAAACGCGCCTGTACCTCGTCGCGCCGATCTCGACCAACCTCGTGCTCTCGTACATCGCCGAGCACGTCCTCGGCCTGCCGCGTTCTTTCTGATATGGCCGGCGTGCGTCCGCTCGATGGCGTCACCGTGCTGTCGTTCGAGCACGCGGTCGCCGCGCCCGTGTGCACCCGGCACCTCGCGGATCTGGGCGCCCGCGTGATCAAGGTCGAGCGGCCTCAGGTCGGCGACTTCGCGCGCGGCTACGACCACCGCGTCCGCGGGCTGTCTTCTTACTTCGTCTGGGCCAACCGTTCGAAGGAGAGCCTCACGCTCGACCTGAAGCACCCCGAGGCATCGGCGATCGTCGAGCGGCTGCTCGAGCGCGCCGACGTGCTTGTGCAGAACCTCGCCCCCGGCGCCGCGGCCCGGCTCGGGCTCGCGGCCGATCGGCTGCGGGAGCGTCATCCGCGGCTGATCGTCTGCGACATCTCCGGTTACGGCGACGGCGGGCCGTACCGCGACATGAAGGCGTACGACCTGATGATCCAGGCCGAGGCGGGGCTCGTCAGCGTCACGGGAACGCCCGAGTCGCCGGCGCGCTGCGGTTTCTCGGCGGCGGACGTCGCGGCCGGCATGTACGCTTACGCCAGCGTGCTCGCCGCGCTGCTGCTGCGCGGCCGCACGGGGGAAGGCTCGCGCGTGGACGTTTCGATGTTCGAGGCGCTCACGGAATGGATGGGCAACCCGATGTACTACACGTACGAGGGGCAGCCGGCGGCTGCCCGTACCGGTCCGTTCCATCCGAGCGTGGTGCCTTACGGGCTGTTCGAGGCCGGCGACGGCGGCAAGGTGATGATGGGCGTGCAGAACGAGCGCGAGTGGGTGCGCTTCTGCGAGGACGTGCTGCGCCGGCCCGAGGTCGCGCGCGATCCGCGCTTCGCCAGCAACCGGCTGCGAACGGATCACCGCGCGGCGCTGGAGGCGATCATCCGCGAGGTGCTGGCCGCGCTGACCACACCCGAGCTGCAGGCGCGGCTCGCCGCGGCGCAGATCGCGTACGCGCGCGTCAACGAGCCCGGCGACCTCTGGACGCATCCGCAACTGGCGGCGCGCGCCCGCTGGACCGAGATCGGGTCGCCCGCGGGGCCGCTGCCGGCGTTGCTGCCGCCGGGGACGAACGATCGTTTCGCGCCGCGGATGGACGCGGTCCCGGCGCTCGGCGAGCACACGGATGCGATCCTGCGCGAGCTGGGCTACGCCGACGAGCGGATCGCGCGGCTGCGCGCCGACGGCGCGATCTGATCGGCGCAGCGGCAATGCGATGAACGGACCGCCGCAGGTGACCGAGGGCAGCGCCGCGCTGGCGGAGTTCGCCGCGACGCTGCGCTTCGAAGACATTCCGCCGGCGGTGGTCGCGCGCGCCGAGGCGCTGCTGGTGGACTGGTTCGGCTCGGCGCTGGCCGGCGCGGCGGGCCGTCCGGTGCAGACGATCGTGCGCTTTGCGCAGGCGATGGGCGGTGCGGGCGACTGCGAGGTGCTCGCGTCGGGCGCGCGAACGACGCCGCTTCTGGCGGCGATGGCCAACGCGGCGTCGTCGCACTTCGTCGAGCAGGACGACGTGCACAACGGTGCGGTGTTCCATCCGGGCACCGTCGTTTTCCCGGCGGTGCTCGCGGCGGCGCAGGCCACCGGCGCGAGCGGCCGCGAGTTGCTCGCCGCCGCGGTCGCCGGCTATGAAGTCGGCATCCGAGTGGGCGAGTTTCTCGGCCGTTCGCACTACAAGGTGTTCCATACGACGGGGACCGCGGGTACCGTCGCGTCCGCAGCGGCGGTCGCGCGGCTGCTGCGGCTCGACGCCGAACGCACGCTGCACGCGATCGGCTCTGCGGGAACGCAGGCCGCCGGCCTCTGGGAGTTCCTGCGCGACGCCGCCGACTCCAAACAACTGCACACCGCCGGCGCGGCGGCCCGCGGGCTGACGGCCGCGTGGCTCGCGCGCGACGGTTTCACGGGCGCGCGCCGCATCCTCGAGGGGCCGCAGGGCATGGCGGCCGGCATGTCGAGCGACGCCGACCCGCGGCGGCTCGTCGACGCGCTCGGCACGCGCTGGGCGACCGCCGAGACGTCGTTCAAGTGGCATGCGTCGTGCCGGCATACGCATCCGGCCGCCGACGCGCTGCTGTCGGTGATGCGCTCGAACGGGCTGGGCGCCGACCGGATCGCCGAGGTCGTCGCGCATGTGCACCAGGGGGCGCTGGACGTGCTCGGGCCCGTGACCGATCCGGCGACCGTGCACCAGGCGAAGTTTTCGATGGGCACGGTGCTGGCGCTGGTTGCGCGCTTCGGGCACGCGGGGCTGGCGGAATTCGACCGCGAGTTTCGCGCGCCGGAGACGATCGCGCTGCGCGAGCGCGTGCGGATGGTCTTCGACGCGGAGGTCGATGCGGCGTACCCGCGCCGCTGGGTCGGCAAGGTCACGGTCCGCACGACCGACGGACGCACGCTGCACGGACGCGTCGACGAGCCGAAGGGCGACCCCGGCAACACGCTCACGCGCGAGGAGATCGAGGACAAGGCCGTGCGGCTGGCGGTGTACGGCGGCGCGGCCAGCGCCGGGCAGGCGCGGGCGGCGATCGCTCGGCTGTGGCGCGTCGCGCAGTGGCCGCGCGTCGGCGCGCTGCTGGCGGCGGAGCGGGGACGATGAGGCCGGACGCCATCGCCGCGCGCAGCCTGCTGTTCGTCCCGGGCACGCGCTCCGACCGCATCGGCAAGGCGCTCGCCAGCGGTGCGGACGTTGCGATCGTCGACCTCGAGGACGCCGTCGCGCCCGAGGACAAGGCGCTTGCCCGCGCCGCGCTCGCGGATGTCGGGCCGCGCGTGGCGGTGCGCGTCAACGCCGCGGACACGCCGTGGTTTGCCGCCGATTGCGCGGCCTGCCGCGCCGCGGACGTGCGTCTGGTGCTGCTGCCGAAGGCCGACGCCGCTGCGCAGATCGAAGCGGTGCGCGCGGCGGTGCCCGGCTGCGCGGTGATCGCGATCGTCGAGACCGCAGCCGGCTTCGAGAACGTCGTCGCGGTCGCGCGCGCGGCCGGCGTGGCGCGGCTCGCATTCGGGCACCTGGACCTGCAGGCCGAACTCGGTGTGGCCGACGCCGACGCGCCGCTGCACTACTTCCGCACGCGGCTCGTGCTCGCATCGCGACTCGGCGCGTTGCCGCCGCCGATCGACGGCGTTTGCACGGCCATCGACGATGCGGCGATGCTCGCCGCCGAGCTGGACCGCGCGCGCCGTTTCGGCTTCGGTGCCAAGCTGTGCATCCACCCGAGGCAGGTCGACGCGGTCAACGCCGCCTTCGCCCCCACGCCCGAGGAGATCGAGTGGGCGCGGCGGATCGTCGCGGCGGCCGCCGGCGGGGGCGCTGCGCGCGTGGACGGGCACATGGTCGACGCGCCGGTGGTGGCGCGCGCGCGCGCGGTCCTGGCGCGGGCCCGCGGTTGACCGCGAAGACGTCAACGGGCCTGCGCACTTCGCGGCACGGGCGCATCGGCCCGGCGTCGCTTGTTCGACGCCCGTTGCGCGTGCATACTCGGCCGCGGAGCGATTCCGACCGAACCGGCGACCCTTGATCGCCGTCAAGGCCGATCACGGCAGGCGCGGCTACAAGCGACCCCGTGATGCGGGCGCGCGGGCGCGAATCGCGACGTCCACGTCGACTGGAGGAGACACACATGACATCCGGGATTTCCGCGCGCAGGCGCGCGCTCGTTGCTGCCGGCGCGGCCGCCGGCGCGCTCGCTTCGCTTCCGGTGGCGACGTCGGCGCAGTCGCCGATCGTGATCAAGTTCAGCCACGTGGTCGCCGAGAACACGCCGAAGGGCCAGGGCGCGCTGAAATTCAAGGAGCTGGCCGAGAAGAAGCTGCCCGGCAAGGTCCAGGTGCAGGTGTTCCCGAGTTCGCAGCTGTTCGGCGACGCCAAGGAGCTGGAGGCGCTGCTGCTCGGCGACGTGCAGATGATCGCGCCGTCGCTGTCGAAGTTCGACCGCTACACGAAGAAGCTTCAGGTCTTCGACCTGCCGTTCCTGTTCGACGACATCGCGGCCGTCGACCGCTTCCAGGCCAGCCCGAAGGGCCAGGAACTGCTGACCTCGATGAGAAACCGCGGGCTGATCGGCCTGGCGTACTGGCACAACGGCATGAAGCAGTTGTCGACGAACAGGGACCGTCTGGTGCGTCCCGAAGACGTCAAGGGGCTGAAGTTCCGGATCCAGGCATCGGACGTGCTGGAGGCGCAATTCCGCGCGCTCGGCGCCAATCCGCAGAAGATGGCCTTCTCGGAGGTCTACCAGGCGCTGCAGACCGGTGTGGTCGACGGGCAGGAAAATACCTGGTCGAACATCTATTCGCAGAAGTTCCACGAGGTGCAGAAGACGATCGCCGAGACCAATCACGGCGTCATCGACTACATGGTCGTGACCAACGCCAAGTGGTGGGACGGCCTGCCGGCCGACGTGCGCAAGGGGCTCGCCGAGGCGATGGCCGAGGCCACGGCGTATGCGAACAAGTTGGCGCTGGACCTGAACGAAGCCGACCGCCAGAAGATCGCGGCCGCCGGCAAGGCGAAGATCCAGAAGCTGTCGCCCGAGGACCTGGCCGCATGGCGCAAGGCGATGGAGCCGGTGTGGAAGAAATTCGAGGCTGACATCGGGCGCGACCTGATCGAAGCGGCGTTGAAGTCGAACAAGAAGTAGCGCGGACCGGCCGAGGGTCTGCGTCGCGCAGGCCGTACCGCAACGATGCGCTGGCTCGAACGCCTCGAGGAAGCGCTGGTCGTCGTCCTGATGGCGGCGATGACCGCGGTCACCTTCATGCAGGTGGTCGCGCGCTACGTCTTCAACTACAGCTTCGTGTGGGCGCTGGAACTGACCGGCGTCATGTTCGCCTGGCTGATTTTCATCGGCATGTCGTACGGCGTGCGGGTCGGCGCGCACATCGGCGTCGACGCGGCGGTCAAGTCGCTGCCGGCCGGCGCCGCCCGTGCGGTCTCGATCGTCGCCGCACTCGCGTGCGTCGCGTACGCACTGATCGTCGCGGTCGGCGGTTTCCAGTACGTGCGCAAGATGTACGACGTCGGCATCCTGATGCAGGACCTTCCCGTGCAGCAGTGGATACCGCGCGCGGTGCTGCCGGTCGGTTATGCGCTGCTGGCGTTGCGTTTCGGACAGGCGCTTTATCGCCTTGCCACCGGCGGCGAGGTGCATCTGCTCGGCGACGAGGCGAAGGAGGCGCTGAAGCTGCAGCAGGACGCGGGCGAAGACCGGCAGCGGCGATGACCACGGCCGCGCTGTTCGTGCTGCTGTTCGTCTTCATGCTCCTCGGCATGCCGGTGGCGGTTGCGCTCGGCCTGTCGTCGCTGCTGACGATCCTGTTCTTCGCGCAGGACTCCCTCGCTTCGCTGTCGCTGAAGCTTTTCGAGACCTCCGAGCACTACACGCTGCTGGCGATCCCGTTCTTCATCCTGAGCGGGGCGTTCATGACCACCGGCGGCGTGGCGCGCCGGATGATCCGCTTCGCCAACGCGTGCATCGGCCACCTGCGCGGCGGGCTCGCGCTGGCGTCGGTGATGGCGTGCATGCTGTTCGCTGCGGTGTCCGGCTCGTCGCCGGCGACCGTCGTCGCCGTCGGCTCGATCGTGATCGCGGGCATGGTCCGCGCCGGCTATCCGCTGCCTTTCGCCGCGGGCGTGATTTGCAACGCCGGCACGCTCGGCATCCTGATCCCGCCGTCGATCGTGATGGTCGTCTACGGGGCGGCCACCGAAACGTCGGTCGGCAAGCTGTTCATGGCCGGTGTGATCCCCGGCATCGTGCTCGGGCTGATGCTGATGGCCGCGATCTACGTGCGCGCGCGCATGATCGGCCTGCAAACGCAGCCGCGCGCGTCGCTGGCCGAGGTGATCGCCTCCGGCCGCGACTCGCTGTGGGGCCTGCTGCTGATGGTCATCATCCTGGGCGGCATCTACGGCGGCATCTTCACGCCGACCGAAGCGGCGGCGGTCGCCGCCGTCTATGCGTTCTTCATCGCGGTGGCCGTGTACCGCGACATCGGCATGCGGGACGTGCCGCACGTGCTGCTCGAGGCGGGCAAGGTGACCGTGATGCTGATGTTCATCGTCGCCAACGCGCTGCTGTTCGCGCACGTACTAACGACCGAACGGATTCCGCAGCAGATCGCCGAGACGATCATCGGGTGGGGGATGCCGGCGTGGCAGTTCCTGATCGTCGTCAACATCCTGCTGCTGATCGCGGGAATGTTCATGGAGCCGACCGGGATCGTTCTGATCCTGGCGCCGATCCTGTTTCCGATCGCCACGCGGCTCGGCGTCGACCCGGTGCATCTGGGCATCATCATGGTGGTGAACCTGGAGATCGGCATGGTCACGCCGCCGGTCGGGCTGAATCTTTTCGTCACCGCCGGCATCACGAAGATGTCGATCGGCCAGGTCGTTCGCGCGGCGCTGCCGTGGACGCTCGTGCTGCTGGTGTTCCTCGCGATCGTGACCTACGTGCCAGTGCTGTCGCTGTTCCTGCCCGAACTGCTGTTCTGAGCCGGGGTACGCCCGGTTTCGGCGCGATCCCGCTTCGGGCAGCCCGGGCACGACGGCGCTTCGCCGTCGGGTCCCGGCGCCTTCGGTCCGCCGCAGGCGCCGCGCAGGCAGGGGCGCCTGAACATGACGCCCACCGCCATCGCGGCGACCGCTGCGCCGATCAGCAGCGCGACCGCGGCGAACACCGGCCAGAAGCTCGCGGCTTGCATCGCGTTCACGCGTGCGCGCCGCCGAGCGCGGCGAACGCGGGTGTCGCGCGGTCCGTGAAGTGTCCGTCGGCTTCGCGCTCGATGAAGTAGGCGGCGAGCCCCTGCGCCTGCGCGAGCGCCCAACCGCGCGCGGGGCCGAGCACGATCAGCGCGGTGGCGAGCGCATCGGCCTGCATGCAGTCGTCGGCGACGACGGTCACGGAGGCGAGCCGATGGTCGATCGGAAAGCCGCTCGCCGGATCGATCTCGTGCGAATAGCGCTTGCCGTCCTGCTCGAAGTAGATCCGGTAGTCGCCCGAGGTCGCCATCGCGCCGCCCGCGAGCGGCACGACGTAGTGCGCGCGCGGCGGCCAGGCATCGGGCCGTTCGATCCCGATGCGCCACGGCCGGCCGTCGGCGTGGCGGCCGCGCACACGCACCTCGCCGCCGGCTTCGATCATGTAGTCGTGCAAGCCTTCGGTTTCGAGCGCGCGCGCCGCGAGATCGACGCCGTAGCCCTTGGCGATGCCGCCCAGGTCTGCGCGCAGCCCGTCGCGCAGCTTGGTCGCGGATCGGCTCGCCGCGTCCAGACGCAGCGCCCGGTAATCGACCGCTCGCCGCTGCGCGTGCACGCGCGCCGGCGGCGGCACGCTGCGCGTCGATCGCGCCGGCCGCGGACCGAACCCCCAGGCATCGACGAGCGGTGCGACCGTCACGTCGAACGCGCCGCCGGAGATCCTGCTCACGGCCTGCGCGGCGGCGAGCACCGCATACAGCTCTTCCGAAAGCGCGAACGGTGCGCCGGTCGGCGCGCGGTTGAACGCCGAAAGCTCCGAGTCGGCGCGATACACGGACATGCGCCGGTCGACGCCCTCGAGCGCGGCGTGGACGGCTTCTCGCAGCGCGGCGGCGCGCGCTTCGTCGAAGCGGCCCGCGACCTTGACCGTGTAGCGCGTGCCCATCGTGTCGCCGACGAAGTTCAGCAGATTCGTTTTGCCACGCGGGCGGCCGCAACCGGCCAGCGCGAGCGTCCCAAGCGTGCCCAGCAGCAGGCGGCGGCGTGTCGTCAGCAGCGCATCCATCGTCGACTCCTCATTCCTTGCGCTCGGCGCGAACGGCGGCTTCGAACCGCCCTTCGCCGTGTTCGATCATCTCGCGCACCAGGTCGCCGATCGAAATCAACCCGTAGACGCGCGGCCCGTCGATCACCAGCAGATGGCGGTGGCGGTTGACCGTCATCAGGCCGAGCGCCGCTTCGACCGTCGTTCCGGGCGATACGAAGCGAACGTCGCGCGTCATCACCAGCGAGATCGGCGTGGTCTTCGGATCGCGCCCGGCGTGCACGACGCGCGTCAGCAAATCGCGCTCGGTGAAGATGCCGTCGACCAGACCGTCCTCGTTGCGGATCAGCACCGCGCCGATGCGGCGCTCGACCATCACACCGACCGCCTCGGCGACGGTCGCGCCGGCCGGCACCGCGATCAGTTCGTCGCTCGCCTTGGCGCGGACGACCGTTTCCACCGTCGTTTGCATCGTGCCTCCTCTCGCTTGCTGCCTCACAGACCGAAGTCATCGAGCATGATGTTCTCGCGATCCACGCCGAGATCGAGCAGCATGCGGATCACCGCCTTGTTCATCACGTCGGGCCCGCACAGGTAGTACTCGATGTCCTCCGGCGCCGGGTGGTGCTTCAGGTACAGGTCGCGCAGCACGTTGTGCCGGACGAGCCCGACCGGGCCGGTCCAGTTGTCCTCGGGGCGCGGCTCGGAAAGCACCAGATGCCATTCGAAGTTCGGGTGCTCGGCGGCGAGCCGGTCGAACTCCTCGACGTAAAAAGCTTCCTTCAGATTGCGCGCCGAATACCAGAACGTGATTTTGCGCTTCGACTTCAGCCGGTAGAGCTGGTCGAAGATGTGCGAACGCATCGGCGCCATGCCCGCGCCGGCGGCGACGAAGCACATCTCGCGGTCGGTGTCGCGCGCGAAGAATTCGCCGAACGGACCCGACACGGTGACCTCGTCGCCGGGCTTGAGCCGGAACAGCCACGAGCTCATCTTGCCCGGCGGAATGTCCTCGCGATAATCGGGCGGGAACGCCACGCGGATCGTGAACAGCAGGATGCCCTTCTCCAGCGGGTAGTTGGCCATCGAATACGCGCGCGTCACCGGCTCGTCGACGACCGAGCGGAAGCGCCACAGGTCGAAGCGGTCCCACTCGTCGCGGAACTGCGGATCGATGTCGAACTCGCGGTACGTGAGTTCGTGCGGCGGGCATTCGATCTGCACGTAGCCCCCGGCGCGGAACGGCACATCCTCGCCCGCGGGCAGCGCGAGCTTCAGCTCCTTGATGAAGGTCGAGACGTTGCGGTTGTGCAGCACGCGGCAGCGCCACTTGCGCACGCTGAAGACTTCGGGCGCCAGTTCGATCTTCATGTCGCGCTTGACCTTGACCTGGCACGCCAGCCGCAACCCGCGCCGCGCCTCGCCCGGCGAGATGAAGCCCGTTTCGGTCGGCAGCAGCTCGCCGCCGCCTTCCTTGACGACGACTTCGCATACGCCGCAGGAGCCTTTGCCGCCGCAGGCCGACGGAATGAAGATCTGGTTGCCGGCGAGTGCGCCGAGCAGCGTGCCGCCGGCCTCCACGCGCAGCGCCTTGGCCGGGTCGCCGTTGATCACGATCGATACGTCGCCCGAGGCGACGAGCTTGCGGCGCGCCGACAGCAGCACGGCCACCAGCGCCAGCACCACGGCGGTGAACACCACGACGGCGACGGCGACGGCGAGCATGGCTACAACTGGATTCCCGAGAACACCATGAACGCGAGCGACATCAGCCCGGCCGCGATGAAGGTGATGCCGAGCCCGCGCAACCCGGCGGGGACGTTCGAGTAGGTCAGTTTCTCGCGGATCGCCGCCAGCGCGATGATCGCGATCGCGAAGCCGAGCCCCGAGCCCAGCCCGAACACGACGCTCTCGCCGAACGAGTATTCCCGTTCCTGCATGAACAGCGCGCCGCCCAAGATCACGCAGTTCACCGCGATCAACGGCAGGAACACGCCGAGCGTGGCGTACAGCTTCGGCGCGTAGCGGTCGATCGCCATCTCGACGACCTGCACCGTCGCCGCGATCGTCGCGATGAACAGGATGAACGACAGGAAGCTCAGGTTGACGCGCGCCAGCGCCGGATGCGCCCAGCCGAGCGCGCCTTCGCGCAGCAGCCAGACGAGCAGCAGGTTGTTCAGCGGCACGGTCAGCGTCTGCACGAACACGACCGCCACGCCGAGGCCGATCGCGGTTTCGACCTTCTTCGAGCAGGCGAGGAACGAGCACATGCCGAGAAAGTAGGCGAGCGCCATGTTCTCGAGGAACACCGAGCGGATGCCGAGGTTCAGCAGGTGCTCCATGCTTCAGTCCTTCTCCTGCAGCTCCGGTTTCCACTGCCGCAGCGCCCACACCAGCAGTCCGATCAGGAACAGCGCCGACGGCGCGAGCAGCATCAGCCCGTTCGGCACGTACCAGCCGCCGTGCTTGGCGAGCGGCAGCACCGCGACACCGAACACGCGCCCGGCGCCGAGCAGCTCGCGCGTGAACGCCACCAGCAGCAGCACCAGCCCGTAGCCGAGCCCGTTGCCGAGACCGTCGAGCACCGACGGGTACGGCGGATTGCTCATCGCGAAGCCCTCTGCGCGGCCCATCACGATGCAGTTGGTGATGATCAGCCCGACGAACACCGACAGCTCGAGCGACAGCTCGTACAGCGCGGCCTTCAGCACCTGGTCGAAGACGATCACCAGCGACGCGATGATCGAAAGCTGCACGATGATGCGGATCGACGACGGCGTGTGGTTGCGAACGAGGCTGACCGCGAGGTTGGCGAGCATCGCGACCAGTACGACGCCGGCGGTCATCACCAGCGCCTTGTCGACGCGCGTGGTGATCGCCAGCGCCGAGCAGATGCCCAGGACCTGCACGCCGATCGGATTGCTCGTGAGCACCGGCGCGAGCAGGATCGAACGCTCGCGCTTGCCGAAGCTCATGCCGAACGCGCTCATCACGTCACCCCCTCGATCGCGCCTTCGCGGAAGCGCTTGAGAAACCTTCCGTAGCCGTCGTCGGACAGCCAGAACTGCATCAGCCGCGTGATCGCGTTGCTGGTCACCGTCGCGCCCGACAGGCCGTCGACGCGCAGCGGGTCGACGTCGGGCGTGCCGGCCTGGCCCTTGATCACCCTGATGCCGGCACGCCAGTTCCGGTCGTAGGCTTTGCGGCCGCGCCACAGCGCCTGCCACGCGGGGTTGCCGATCTCGCCGCCGAGCCCGGGCGTCTCCCTGTGGTCGTAGTAGGTGAGCCCGCGCACCGTGTTGGCGTCGCTGTCGAGCGAGACGAAGCCGTAGATCGTTCCCCACATGCCCAGGCCCTCGACCGCGATCACGAGCTGGTCGACGCGGCCGTCCTTCAGCACGAAGTAGACGACGCCGTACTTCGGGATCCGCCCGATGCCCGCGCCGTTCGGCGGCGCCACGCGGCTCGCGCCCGGATCGTTGCGCGCGGCGCGCTGGTCGTAGCTGCGCGCGTCGATGCGACCCGCGGGCACGAGCTCGCCGGTGGCGAAGTCCACGAGCCGCGCGCGGATGTCGCGCTCGAAGAAGCGTTCGACCTCGCGCCGGTCGACACGCGCGCCGGGCTCGACGAGGCCGGCGGCAACCAGCACGTTCTTTTCCATGTACAGCCGCGCGTTCGCCTTCTGGCGCGGTTGCAGCGTCACCGCGGCGACCGACACCAGCGCGGCGCAGACGACGCAGACGGCGGTCGCGAACAGCACCGTGTAGCGCGTCGAATTCAGGCGGTGCTTATCCATGGCGCGCGCGCCTGCGCCGAACGTCGGCGCGAACGAAGCCGTAGTCGATGACCGGCGCCATCACGTTCATGAACAGGATCACCAGCATCATCGACTCGGGGTAAGCGGGGTTGACGATGCGGATCAGCACGACGAGCGCGCCGATCAGGAAGCCGTAGATCCATTTGCCGGTTTCGGTAAACGGCGAAGTCACCGGGTCGGTCGCCATGAACACCGTGCCGAAGGCCCAGCCGCCGAGCACCATGTGCCACCAGAACGGCACGCCGAACCACGCGTTCGTCGCCGAGCCGATCGCGTTGAAGACGAGCGACATCGCGATCGTCCCGAGTGCCACACCCGCCATCGTGCGCCACGATGCGATCCTCGTGACGAGCAGCAGCAGCGCGCCGGCGAGGCACGCCAGCGCCGAGGTTTCGCCCATCGATCCCGGCTCCAGGCCGACGAAGGCGTTCCACCACGAAAAGCCCGCGTCTGCGAACGGCGCGTTCATCGCGCGAATCTGCGCGAGCAGCGTCGCACCCGAGAAGCCGTCGATGGTGGCGCCCGCCGGCACCGCGGTCCAGACCTTGTCGCCGGAGATCTCGGCCGGGTACGCGAAGAACAGGAATGCGCGTGCGGCGAGCGCCGGATTGACGAAGTTCATTCCGGTGCCGCCGAAGACTTCCTTGGCGAGCACGACGCCGAAGCTGATGCCCAGCGCGGCCTGCCACAGCGGGGTGGTCGGCGGCAGGATCAGCGTGTACAGGATGCCGGTGACGAAAAAGCCCTCGTTGACCTCGATCCGACGAACGATCGCGAAGGTGACTTCCCACGCCAGCCCGACGGCCATCGTCACGACGTAAAGCGGCACGAAGTACAGCGCGCCGTGCACGAAGTTGGCGAGCGCGCTGGACGGCGAGTAGCCGACGCCGAGCCAGCGGATCAGCGCGTGCCGCCAGCCTTCGAGCGCCGCGGTCTTCGCCGGGTCGAGCGCGAGGTTGGCCTGCAGCCCCGTGTTGTACATCGCCATCAGCGCGCACGGGATCGCGGCGATGACGACCAGGATCATCATGCGCTTCAGATCAAGCGCGTCGCGCACGTGCGCTCCGCTGCGCGTGACCGAAGCCGGCGTGTAAAAGAAGGTGTCGATCGCCTCCCACAGCGGATACAGCTTCTCCAGTCGGCCGCCCTTGTCGAAATGGCGGGCCTGGCGGTCGAGCAGCGCGCGCAGCCAGCTCATCCGTGCTCCTTGCGCAGGCGCTCGAGCGCGGCGCGCAGCAGCGGGCCGTAGTCGTACTTGCCGGGGCAGACGTAGGTCGCGAGCGCCAGATCGTCTTCGTCGAGCTCGAGCGCCCCCAGCTCGGCGGCGCGCTCATCGTCGCCGACGATCAGCGCGCGCAGCAGGAAGGTCGGCAGCATGTCGAACGGAAGCACGCGTTCGTAGGTGCCGATCGGCACCATCGCGCGCGGCGAACCGTTGGTCGACGTCGAGAAAACGAAGCGGTGCGCGCGGCGGAACGCCCCGAGCACCGCGCCGGTCACCGAAAACTTCTCCGCGCCCGGCGCGATGAAGCCGAACAGTTCGCGCGTGCGCCCCTCGGGCAGCGCGGCGATCTGCAGGTGATAGCGGCCCAGATAACCCTCGGCCGCGCCGCGCGCGGTGCGGCCGTCGAGCACCGAGCCGGAGATCACGCGCTGCTCGCCGTCGGCGAGTTCGCCGGCGACGATTTCGTCGGTCGACGCACCGATACGCGTGCGCAGCAGCCGCGGCCGCGCCACACCCGGGCCGGCGAGCGAAATCACGCGCGAGACGTCCAGCTCGCCGGTGGCGAGCAGATGCCCGATCGCGACGACGTCCTGATAACCGATATGCCAGACGCTGCGCTGCGCGTGAACCGGCAGCAGCTTGTGGATGTGCCAGCCGACGTTGCCGGCCGGGTGCGGGCCGGAGAAGGTTTCGACCTGCACGCCGGGGGGCGCGTCGACCGCGGTGCCCGGCGCCACGCACAGGAACAGCGGCTGCGCGAGCCGCGCGAGCGCGGCGAGCCCGGTGCGGAACGCCTCGGCCCGCTCGGTGAGTACCAAGCCGGGCGGTGGCGCGTGCGGGCGCGTGTCGATCGCGGTGACGAACAATGCCTCGGGCGCGGCGTCGATCGCGGGAATGCGGCCGAACGGGCGCGTGCGCAGGGCGGCCCATAGCCCGGATTCCTGCAGCAGCGCGCGCAGCGCCGGCGCGTCGTATGCGTCCGGCGCGCGGCCGTCGTGGCGCGTGAACGGCAGCGGGGTCGCGTCCTCGGGGCCGACCTCGATCACCAGCGCGACGAACGCTCGCCGTTCGCCGCGATGGACTTCGGCGACCACACCGCCGGCCGGCGCGGTGAGCTGCACGCCGGGATTGCTCTTGTCGGCGATCACCGGCTGGCCGCGCCGCACGCGCGCGCCGGGGTGGATGAGCAGCGCGGGCTTCAGTCCGACGTAGTCGGCGCCGAGCAGCGCGACGCGCGAAACCGCGGGCGCCGCATCGAGCTGCAGCGCCGGCGCGCCGGCGAGCGGCAAATCGAGTCCTTTTCTTGACGTGTGCAGCGCCATCGGCGGTTCGTTTCGACGCGCGGCCGCACCATGCACGAGCCCGCATCGACCCGCGGCGCGACCGCATCGGGCCAACCGTAATTGCGCCGCGTGCGCGGGGCTTGATGCGTGTCAACGTCCGCACGGCTGCTTCGGCGAATGCTTCGCAGGGATCAACCGGAGGCGATTACCGGGAGGGCGGGGCGATGACGACGGCCACGGCAGAGCAGGCATTGCGCAAGCATCCTTTCGTGCAGACCTTCGGCGAGCCGCAGATCGCAAAGCTCGCGGCGCTGGCGCGCGAGGTGGCCTTCGAGCGCGACCAGGTGATCTTCCGCGAGGGCGACGACTGCTCGGAGTTCTATCTGATCGTCTCTGGCCTGGTCGCGCTCGAGATCGCCGCGCCGGGGCACACGTTTCGGATCCAGACGCTCAGAGGCGGAGACGAGTTCGGCTGGTCGGCGATGCTGATGGGCCGCGGCAAGCACTTCCAGGCGCGCGCGCTCGAGCGGGTCCACGCGCTCGCCTTCCAGGGCGCCGATCTGATCAAGGCGTGCCAGGAAGATGCGGCCTTCGGTTACGCATTCATGCACCGCCTGCTCGAGGTCGTCTCGGAGCGCCTGCAGGCGACGCGGCTGCAGCTTCTCGACATGTATTCGCCGGTCGCGAAAAGGGCGGGGGCCTGAACGTCGCAGCCTCGGCCGCGCGGCGGGCCTTGGGCTGACCCCAGGACGCCGGGAACAGGCCCCTCGGTTCGTCTCGCCGATCGCGGGATGTCGGCGGCGAATCCGGCGTCGCGAACCCGGTTCAGAACCTGCCGATCACCCAGCCCGGGAAGACGGCGATCAGCAACGCCGGCACGGCGCAGACCAGCGCCGCGCTCGCCGCGAGCGCGCGGCCCGTCAGCGCCGGCGCGGGGGCCGCTTCGCTCATGAACGCGTACTGGATCACGCGCAGGTAGAAGTAGATGCCCAGATAGCTCGCGACCAGGCCGATCACCGCGTACGCCGTGTAGCCGGCCTCGATGACGTTCCTGAAGATCAGGAACTTCGCGACGAAGCCGGGCAGCGGCGGAATGCCCGCGAGCGAAAGCATCGCGGCGGCGAGCACGAGCGCGGCCCACGGCGCGCGCTGGAACAGTCCCTTCAGGCTGGAGAGATCGTCGGCGGCGGCATCGCCCGTCGCGTCAGCGCGTCCACGAGGCAGCGCGGCGAACGCGGCGAGGTTCATCAGCCCGTAGACGAGCAGGTAGAACACGATCGCCTGCAAGCGCCCTTCGCCCGCGCCGAGGAAGGCGAAGTACAGGTAACCCGCGTGTGCGATCGACGAATACGCGATCATCCGGCGGAAGCTCGTCTGCCGGATCGCCGCGAGGTTGCCCCACACCATCGACGCGAGCGGCAGCGCCGCGAGCAGCTCGACCATGCCGCGCGGGATGTCGGCGGCGCCGAACAGCCGCGCCACCGCGAGCAGCACGCCCGCCTTGATGATCGTCGCCATGTACGCGGTCACCGGAACGCTCGCGCCTTCGTATGCGTCCGGCGCCCACGCGTGGAACGGCACGACCGCCGCCTTCAGGAAGAACGCGACGACGATCAGCACGACCGCCGCGGTCGACAGCGTGTCGCGCGCGGCGAGCGCTTCGACGAACGCCGGCAGCGCGAGTGATCCGGTCGCGCCGAACAGCAACGCCACGCCCATCAGGAAGGTCGCCGTCGCCGCGCCGCCGAGCACGAGGTACTTCAGCGCGGCTTCGGCGCTGTCGTCGCGCCGGAACGCGAGCAGCACCAGCGCGTAGACCGGCAGCGACATCAGCTCCAGCCCGAGGAACAGCGTCAGGAAGCTGTCGGCCGACAGCAGCAGCAGCGTGCCGTACAGCGAAGACAGCAGCAGCAGATGGAAGCGGCTGTCGTCGAAATCGTCGCGCGACAGCAGCAGCACCGGGATCGCGAGCCCCAGCACGACCGCCTTCGCGAGCAGTCTCGTCGGACTCACCGAAAACTGGCCGGCGAACGGCGCGGCTTCGTAGCCACCGAAACCGAGCGAAGCCGCTGCCGCGGTCGCCGCGATCACCGCCGCGAGCGCAATGGCGAGCGCGCCGCGCGGCTTCGGCATCAACACCTCGACGAGGATCAGCACGCAGATGCCCGCGAGCAGCAGATGCTCGGGCAGCATCGCGGCGACGACTTCGGCCCAGTTCATCGCGTTGCCTCCGTCGGGGCCGGTCCCATCGCCCCACGCGCGGGGAGAGGGTCGGGTTGGGGGGCTACGGGCCGCAAGGACACCGCTGCCTGCACCGGCGCCCGAGTCGCCGCGACCAGCTCCCGATACTGCTTCGCCGCCAGCTCGGTCTTGCGCATCGGCTCGTTCGGGAAAAGCCCCAACCAGAAGATGCCGACCGCGATCGCCGCGAGGATCGACTTCTCGCGCAAATTCAGGTCCGGCACCGGCCCGTGCGGCACCTTCGCCACGCCGAACAGGAAGCGCTGCGCGAACCACAGCATGTACAGCGCGCCGAGTACCACGCCCGACACCGCCGCGACCGCGACCGCGAGCGGATAGCCGTCGCCCTGCTGGTAAAGCGGCCACGCGGCGTTGAACGCGCCAAGCAGCACGAGGAACTCGCCGGTGAAGCCGCTGGTCGTCGGCAGTCCGACCGAAGCGAGCGTCAGGATCATGAAGAACACCGAATAGACGGGCAGCAGTTTCGCCAGCCCGCCGTAGGCGGCCAGCTCGCGCGTATGGCAGCGCTCGTAGATCATGCCGACCATCAGGAACAGCCCGGCCGACGTGAGCCCGTGGCTCACCATCTGCACGATCGCGCCCTGGACGCCGAGCAGGTCGAGGCTCGCGAGCCCCAGCATCACGTAGCCGAGGTGGCTGATCGACGAGTACGCGATGATCTTCTTGATGTCGGTCTGCACCAGCGCGAGGCACGCGCCGTAGACGATCGACACGACCGCGAGCGTCATCACCAGCGGCGCGAACTCGCGGGTGGCGTCCGGAAACAGCGGGAAGCCGAGCTTCAGGAACCCGTAAGTCCCCATCTTCAGCAGCACGCCGGCGAGGATCACCGAGCCCGCCGTCGGCGCTTCGACGTGCGCGTCGGGCAGCCAGGTGTGAAGCGGGAACATCGGCACCTTGATCGCGAACGACAGCGCGAACGCGGCGAGCAGCCACGTCTGCACGCCAAGCGGAAGCTGCGTCCGATACAGGTCGGCGAACGCGAAGGACGCGATGCCGGTCGTTGCGTGCAGCGAATAAACGAGGTAGATCACCGCGGCCAGCATCAGGATGCTGCCTGCCGCCGTGTACAGGACGAACTTCAGCGTCGCGTAGATGCGCCGCTCGCCGCCCCAGATGCCGATGATCAGGAACATCGGGATCAGCATCGTTTCCCAGAACACGTAGAACAGGAAAAGATCCTGCGCGACGAAGGTTCCCAGCATCGCGAACTGGATGAAGAACACCATCGCGTAGAACAGCTTGACGTCCTTCGTGATCGCGGAAAACGCGCCGGCCGCCACCAGCGGGCCGAGGAAGGCGGTCAGCAGCACCAGCAGCACGTTCATGCCGTCCAGCCCGACGTGGTAGTACACGCCCCAGGATTCGATCCAGGGAATGCGCGTCTCGAACTGCAGCCCCGCGACCGCCGGGTCGAAGCGCAGGTACAGCCACGCGGCGAGCGCGAACTGCAGCAGCATCGTCCACAGCGCGATCCGGCGAACGAGCGCGTCGCGGCCGGCGGGCACCAGCGCCAGCAGCACCATGCCGGCCACCGGCAGGTAGAGGACAGCGTTCAATACGGCAGCTTCAGACATGGCGCCAGATCCACAGCAGGCTCGCCGCGGCGCCGGCGAGCACGAGGAACACGTACAGCTGCAGGCTGCCGGTCTGCACGCGCGCGAACATCGCCGCACCGCCGCGCGCCGCGGCCGCGAGCGCATGCAGCGTGCCGTCGATCAGCGCGCGATCGCCGAGCCGCAGGAACACGTGTTCGGAGATCCAGAGCAGCGGCCGGCCGATCGCCGCTTCGTACAGCTCGTCGACGTAGTACTTGTTGGCCAGCACGCGCCGCACGCCCGCGAAGCGTTCGCCGACGGCGGCCGCGCGCTTCGCCTCGCCGCCGAAGAAGTACGCGGCCGCCGCGATTCCGGCGGCCGCGATCGCGATCGCCAGCGCGATCAGCGGCTTGTGCAGCGGCCGGGCCGACTCGGCGACCGCCGGCAGCGGCAGCAGCGGCTCGAGGAAGTGCGGAATCGCGACGAACCCGCCGAACGCCGACAGGATCGCCAGCACGACGAGCACCCCCGTCATCGACCACGGCGACTCGTGCACGTGGTGCGCGACCTCGGGTGTCACCCGCGAGCGGCCGAGGAACACCAGCCACAGCAGCCGGAACATGTAGAACGCGGTCAGCAGCGCGGTCGCCGCGAGCACGGCCCACAGCAGCGGCGAGCCGCCGCGCGCCGAGGCGAACGCGAACCACAGGATCTCGTCCTTCGAGAAGAACCCGGCCAGCGGCGGAATGCCGGCGATCGCCGCGGTGGCCACCAGGAAGGTCGCGAAGGTCAGCGGGATCTTCTTCGCCAACCCGCCCATCCTGCGGATGTCCTGCTCGCCGCTCAACGCATGGATCACGCTGCCGGCGCCGAGGAACAGGCACGCCTTGAAGAACGCGTGCGTGAACACGTGGAAGATCGCCACACCGTAGGCGCCCACCCCGAGCGCGGCGAACATGAAGCCGAGCTGCGAGACGGTCGAATACGCGAGCACGCGCTTGATGTCGTTCTGCGCGATCGCGATCGTCGCGGCAAAGAACGCGGTGGCCGCGCCGATCGCGGCGACCAGCGCCGACGCCTCCGGCGCGTTCAGGTACAGCCCCGACATCCGCGCGACCAGGTACACGCCCGCGGTCACCATCGTCGCCGCGTGGATCAGCGCCGACACCGGTGTCGGGCCCGCCATCGCGTCGGGCAGCCACACGTGCAGCGGGATCTGCGCCGACTTGCCGGAGGCGCCGATGAACAGCAGCACGCCGGCGAGGCTGGCGGACACCGCGACCGGGCCGGACATGAACGCCGCGTCGATGCGATCCATGTCGAGCGTGCCGAACGCGAAGTACAGCAGGAACATGCCGAGCAGGAAGCCGGCGTCGCCGACGCGGTTCGTGATGAACGCCTTCTTGCCGGCGGCCGCGTTGGCCGGGTCCTCGTACCAGAAGCCGATCAGCAGGTACGAGGCCAGCCCGACGCCCTCCCAGCCGACGAACAGCACCAGCATCGAGCGGCCGAGCACCAGCAGCAGCATGAAGAACAGGAACAGGTTCAGGTACGCGAAGAAGCGCGCGTAGCTCCTGTCGTCGTGCATGTAGCCGGTCGAATAGATATGGATCACCGAGCCCACACCGGTGACGACGAGCGTCATCACCGCGGCGAGCCGGTCGAAGTAGAAGGCGATCTCGAACGCGGTGTCGCCGATCAGCGCCCACGTGTAAGCGACCTCGACGATCGGCGCGCCGCCCGCTTCGAGCGCGCGCAACGCCAGCACCGCCAGCGCGAACGATGCGAGCGGCAGCCCGCAGCCGACGACGCTGACGAAGCGCTTGCCGAGCGCGTTGCCGAGCAGGCCGTTCGCCAGGAACCCGAGCAACGGCAGCAGGACGATCAGCGTCAGCGTGCCCATCGCCTATCCCCTCAGATCCGAATACGCGCCGGGGTCGAGCGTGCGCTTGCGCCGCACGAGCAGCAGCACGATCGGGATCGCGATCGCGATCTCGGCGGCGGCGACGACGAAGATCAGGAACACGAGCACCGCGCCGACCGCCTCGCCCATCTGGTGCGCGAACGTGACGAGCGCGAGATTGGCGCCGTTGAGCGCGAGCTCCATGCACATCAGCATCACCAGCAGGTTGCGGCGGACGGTTACGCCGAGCAGCCCGAGCGCGAACAGCGCAGCCGCGAGTGTCAGCAGGAGCTGGACCTTATCCATCGCGTCTTGCGCCCGCGCGGATCACCGCGATCGCGGCGACGACCGCCGCCAGCAGCAGCACCGAAGTCAGTTCGAAGTGCAGCCAGTACGCGTTGAGGAAGGTCGTCGCGAAAAGCTGCAGCCCGAAGCCCTCGCTGCCTGCGGTACGCGACGCCGCCGGCAGCGCGTTCCACACCGCGTACGCGAGCACGCCGATCAGCAGCGCGAACGCCACCAGACCGGGCAGCAGCAGCTTCGAGTAGCGGCGCCGCACCGCCGGGTCGCGAACGTCGAGCAGCATGATCACGTAGACCATGAACACCATCACCGCGCCGACGTAGATCAGCACCTGGAACGCGGCGATGAAGTGCACGCCGAGCAGCCCGTAGATGCCGCCGAGGAAGATCATCGTCGAGATCAGCGCGAGCGCCACGCGCATCGGCTGCCGGAGCACGATCATCAGCGCGGCGCCGGCGAACGCGCAGAGCGCGAACACGTACAGCAGCAGCGTGTCGAGGTTGGCAAGCAGCGTGTCGATCATTGCGGAACTCGCGTGGAAGCCGAGGTCGGCGGTCGCACGCCTGCCCCTTCAAGGGGGAGGTCGGCAGCGGGATGGGCCAGGGCTGGCCTCGACGCGGACCCCATCCCCACCCTGCCCTCCCCTTGAAGGGGAGGGTTCTTGGGCGGATAAGGTTTCGCCACGTCGCGCTGCGGATTCCAGGTCAGCAGCTCTTCCTTGCCGATCCACATCTGGAGGCGCCGGCCGGAAGGCAGGTTCGGCACCTCGGCCACCATGCGGATCGCGTCCTCGGGGCAGGCCTCGACGCACAGCCCGCAGAACACGCAGCGCGAGTAGTCGATCTCGAAGCGGGCCGGGTACTTCGGGTGCGCGAAATCGTCGGGGTCGAACGCGGCTTCGATCTCGATCACCTTCGCCGGGCAGACGGTCGCGCACATGTTGCAGGCGATGCACTGCGGGCTGCCGTCGGGCCGCTGCGTCAGCACGTGCTTGCCGCGGTTGTGCCTGGCGTAGTCGCGGCGGCGCTCCTCCGGGTAGTAGGTGGTCAGCGCGCCCTTGCGGCCGGTCATCCACTTGCCCATGTTGCGCAGGAACACCCGGCTCGTGATGCCGAGCCCGCGCAGGATCTCGGGCAGATACAGCCGCTCCCACCAGCCCATCGTCGGGCGGTTCCAGTAGGCCTTGCGGCGGTAGCGCTTGTGCGTCATGCGTTCACCGTCCGCAGCAGCCACACGGCGACGGCCGTCACCGTCAGGTTGGCGAGCGCCAGCGGGAACATGAACTTCCACGCGAAGCGCAGCACCTGGTCGTAACGGAAGCGCGGCAGCGACCAGCGCACGAGGATCTGGAAGCTGCACATCACGAAGACCTTGGCGAGGAAGACCAGGACCTGTGTCGCGACGACCGCGCCGTGGTTCATGTGGATCTCGCGGCCGCCCGGAAAGCTGAAGCCGCCGTCGTGCATGTACGGCAGGTTGTAGCCGCCGAGGAAAAGCGTGGTGAACAGCGCGGCGATGATCGCGATCTCGATGAACTCGGCGAACATGAACAGGCCCATTTTCATCGCGCTGTATTCGGTGAAGTAGCCCGCGACGAGTTCGCTCTCGGCTTCCGGCAGGTCGAACGGAATGCGCTTGTTCTCGGCGATCGCCGCCGCCATGAACAGCGTCGCTGCGAACGGCTGCAGCACGATGCCCCACGCGGGCAGGACGCCCAGCACCACGCCCGACTGCTGGCGCACGATGTCGTCCAGGTCGACCGTGCCGTAGATCAGGACGAGCCCGAGCAGCGTCAGCCCGAGGATCAGCTCGTACGAGATCATCTGGCTGCCGGCGCGCAGCGCGCCGAGCAGCGAGAACTTGTTCGACGAAGACCAGCCGGCGAGCATGCAGCCGATGATCGTCAGACCGCCGAAAGCGAAGACGATCAGCAGCCCGGCGTCGAGCTTGGCGATCTGCATCGTGTAGGTCCGGTCGCCGAACCAGTCCGCGAGCGGCGGGATCAGCTCGCCCGGGATCAGCACGCCGCCGAACGGGATCACCGCGAAGACCAGCAGCACCGGCGTGAACGCAACCCACGGCGCGACCATGTACGCGTACCAGTCGTAGGTCTTCGGCCTGAAATCCTCCTTGACCAGCATCTTCAGTCCGTCGGCGAGCCCGTGGAAGAGCCCCCACCAGACCAGCTTGACCTGCGTGAAAGGCAGCCGCACGTACGCGCGATTGGCACCGATGCGGTCCGACATCACCGCGCCCTGCTTGCGCTCGACCCAGGTCAGGATCAGTCCGAACGTCATCAGCATGCCGATCGCGAAGCCGATGTAGACCGCGTAGACGACGAGGTCCTGGATCATCGTGGCCTCACGCGAAGCTCACCAGCGACTGGCCGATCCGCGCGAACACCTGTTCGGCGTCGGCGACGGTCGGCTTGCGGGCGAAGCAGCGCTCGAAGCGGCGCACGACGCCTTCGAAGTTCGTGTAATGGCCGCTGCGCTCGGTCTGCACGCTGATCGGGATGAACGCATCGGCGTGGCCGTTTTCGGGCGCGAGATACGAATTCAGCAGGATCACCTTCGCGCCGCGCGGAAGCCGCGCGAAGTCGAAGCCTTCGCCCCAGACGAGCACGAGGTCTGCGCCCTCGAGCCGCGCCGCGCGGTCGCCGAACAGTTCGCGCGCGTAACGCGTGTTCGGATTCTTGTCGGCGCGGATCAGCACGTCGTCTTCGACGACTTCGCCCGGCGCGGGCTGATGATCGGCCTTGACGAAGCACTCGAAGCGCGAGCCGAGCGCGGCCTTGAAAGCATCGAGCTCCTCGTTCGAGCCCCAGCTCGACACCAGCGCGACCGGCCGCGTCGCGTCGGCGATCAAGCGGCGCGCGGCTTCGATCGCCACCGCGAGTTCGACCGGCTTGCCTTTGAGCATCGCGCGCTCGGCGCGCGGCCGCTCGAAGATCTGCGCGAGGTCACGCGCTTTGTTGCAGATCCAGGGGCCGATGTCCTCGGTGGCTGCGCCGGGGAAATCCCCCCTGCCCCCCTTTTCCAAAGGGGGGTTCGCCACCGGCTCCGAACCGCCCCCTTTTGAAAAGGGGGCCGCGCGCAGCGCGGGGGGGTTTTGCGCGGCGCGCTGCGCAGCGGGCACGTGCGGCGTCACTCGCTCGATGCGCGCGTTCAGCTTCGGATCGAGCGCGTTG
>Ga0272446_1001184_pt1 | contig 38750 bp, 36 predicted proteins | sample YNPCB0061_FD_194587 | JGI IMG/M metagenome (GOLD analysis project Ga0272446, IMG submission 194587) | Hot spring microbial mat communities from Yellowstone National Park, WY, United States - YNP-CB-006-1 | ecosystem: Environmental > Aquatic > Thermal springs > Hot (42-90C) > Sediment | place...
CCACTCGTCGCTGCTCCTAGTGTCTCCACCATACCGGGGACTGTGGTGCCCTTGTCCAGCGCGGCTCCTGTCCCTGCCCAGATGGTAGCAGTTCCACCTGTCGCTGCTCCTAGTGTCTCCACCATACCGGGGACTGTGGTGCCCTTGTCCAACGCTGCTGCTGCTGCGAATTTGCCACCGCTACAGTCATCCTCTGTACCGCCAGCCGTTTCCACCGTGGCTGCACCGCCAACCTTCTCTGGTCCAACTCCTGGTCTGGTTTCGGCTAATTCGTTTCCTCAGCCAACCTCACTGTCGAGCACTTCTGTTTTGGCCGGTGCGCCTGCTTTGCAACCACTGACGGCCCCCCTGCCAACGGGGTTAGTGTCGCCCACATTGTCTCCTGCTGGTTCGGCGCCTTTAGTCACCGTGCCACCTCTACAACCTGGAGTAGCACCCGCGGCCATGCCTATGCCAAGCCTATCTCCCCCTGCGATGCCAGGGATGCCGACCGTGACCCCAGCCGGGAATCTGCCACCGTTACAGATGCCTGCTGGTTCGCCCACGGGTGTACAGCCCATGTCGGCACCGATGCCCAATGCATTGCCCGCGGCCATGCCAGGGATGCCGACTGTGACCCCAGCTGGGAATCTGCCGCCTTTACAGATGCCTGGCGTACCTACTGTGGCACAACCCCTGACGGCACCAGTACCAACTAGCCCAGTACCAAGCCCAGTACAACCAGCAACCGTCCAACCCTTGATGGGGCCGCTGGTTGAGTTTGGTCAGCCACTGCCGGTTTATCGGGCGCAACCACTGAATACCAGTCTGGCGCCGATCGCGCCAGGGGCACCTGCCAATCCATTTCAACTGTCTGGTCCGCGGGTGTTATTGCCAGCTGGAACGACGTTGAATTTACGCTATCCCGGTGCTATGCCGCTTGATTTGAAGACCCTGCCATTCCAACAGGCGGAAGTATTGTTGCTTCAGTCCAACCTGGTTGATATCCAGGGCAATGTGCTGGCACCTGAAGGTAGCCCAGTGGTGGGGCAATTTGTAAATACGGAATCGGGGAGTCGCTTTATTACCCAAGCGATCGCCCTGCGAGGCCAAAACGTTCCCCTGCAGGCCGAATCTGACCCGCTGACAGGTCGGCAGGTCGATCAAACCAAACTGCTGATTGGGAGTGGGGTCGGAGCCTTGGCGATTGGTTTGGCTAGTAGTTCTGGCTGGGGGGCTTTGGGTGGGGCCGCCACGGGAGCTGCTGCCTCCTATTTTCTGACTCCCAATCACACCAGCGTGCAGCCAGGTCAGATTGTCACGGTTCGCTTAACGGAAGACCTGCGATGACATATGAAGGGTTGATCGCTGCTGCTAGCGGTCAACCAGGCTGATGGCTGAACCCAGCCAGAAAGGAGTGCGATCAGTCTGGTCAGCCGATTTCTCAACCATTACACCGATGGCCTAAAAGGGGTAAAGGTAGCGCAGTTGTAACGTAGTGCCACATGACGGTTAGAGCCATTGTAGAGAGAGACTTTTTGGGCAATTTTAGCTGATGTCAATCTGCCTGCGGATGGGCGACCTCCAAGAGGCTGAAACCCTTGTAATTTTGTGCCCATTTCAGGTCAATGGCACTTGGTTACAGCTTAGCCAGCCTTGGGTCTAAAACCAGTCATCGGCATTTTCTTCTTCGTCATTGCTGGGGGGCTGCTTGGGCAATGGTTCCGTCCCATCCAGCGGCCGGTAGGGAGGGATAATCACCCGATAGTCAGCATCGACCACTTCCTGTCGGGCGACATCCGGTTTAGTAACCTTCTCTGTTGGGGGCTTGGGACTGCTGGTGTCAGTGGTTTCTGATTGACGGTAACTGTAGGAGTAGACGGAACCCGTACGAGATTCACGGCTGGGCTGTTGCTGTTTCTCAAACTCTCTGGGGCTGGACGGCTCCGTTGGCGGATAGAATGCGTCGGTTTCTGCTTCAGTCAGATCGGGACTGGTTCTTCGATCCGAGGGGATGTCCTTGGGCTGGTCAATGCTCCAGTCATCACTGGTTGGAGTTTCCCAGTCATCCAATGGTTGAGCTGGCTGGGTTTTCTGGCTGGTTGGGCTGGTGCGCCGCTCTGAAGCAGATGGCTCGGGTTGCTCATAGCCTTCCCAATCTTTCCAGACGGCATCCTCTTCTGATGAACTGGCGGCTGAACGGGGTATCGAAGTTCGATAGGAGCTTGCTGCTGCTTCAGCCAAACGGGTAGTGGCATCCTGGCGGTTAGGCTGGCGGGATGCTTGGCGGCGATTGTTCCCGCCAGTTTGGATCCAGAGGGACTGAACCGCCAAATAGTTGGAAAAGGTCATTACAAGTTGCAACAGGATATTGGTTGCCACTCCGGCTGCGATCGCGGCTAAAATCAACCAGGACAGTGGCAACGCCGGTGCCTTCATACCCAAAAAGGTCAAGGCTAGTGGTTGCAGGTTGGAGAGGGTAAACAGCGCCAGACTACCCGCAATCACCAGAAGTAGGAGCAGACGAAACAGCATAGAGAGTCGGCTTACCCCAGCCTGCGTGGTTTACCTGCTTATTTTATCAATCGGCTTCTGCCATCAACCACAGAAGACCAGTGCTCTGGCAAAACTGGTTGGAAAGGCCAAGCCTCCTCGTGTGGTTGATCAGCCAAAGCACCTGGAGAACTGGGCATTCGGATACCGATACGCTCAGAGGATGGGAACTGGTACGAACATCAGGGCTGACTGGTGTTTCCCTGCCAGCGATTCAGGGGCACACAATCCATCTCCAGTTGATCCAGGGCCCGAGCCACCACAAAGTCTACCAGGTCTTCAACACTCTGGGGATTGTGATACCAGGCTGGAATGGCTGGCACAATGCGGGCTCCTGCTTCGGCCAGGGTGGTCAGGTTGCGCAGATGAATCAGGCTAAAAGGGGTTTCGCGGGGAACCAGCACCAGTTTGCGCCCTTCCTTTAATTGCACATCAGCGGCCCGTTCCAATAAATCGGAACTTAGCCCAGCGGCAAGTTTGCCTACGGTGCTCATGCTGCAGGGAATGACCAGCATTCCCCTCGTGCGAAACGACCCGCTGGCGATCGTGGCTCCCACATTACTGGCAGCATGGCAGACCAGTCGGCCCCTGCTGGGTTCGTCTGCCTGCTCTCGCCAGAACTGCTCCTGCCGCAGAGGCTCTGTCGGCATTCGAATGTTTTGTTCGGCCTGCCAGACTTGGGAGACCGCTTTGGAGGCCACCAGTTCGATCTCGTAGTCTGCTCGGAGGAGGAATTTGAGCGTCCGGACCGCATAGATCAGGCCAGACGCACCAGTCACACCCAGAATCAAAGGGGAAGAAGAGGAAGACACAAACAGGCGGTAACGAAGATGAACAGATGGCGTTATCTAAAATAGGGGGAGCGATCCAAGAATGACGCCCTCAGGCAAACGGGTGTGAAACAGCACGGAATTCATCTGAACCCCATGCTGTCTAGGGTGGTTGGATTAATCATCCAGATCCATCTCTAAGTCTGGCCCTTCCTCTTCTTCTTCCAGTTCAAGGTCTTCATCGGTGGCTTCACTGCCGCCGCCCACAGCAATCAGGTCAATTTGTTGTCGGTAATAATCGACGCTTTTCACCTGGACTTCAATGCGATCGCCCAGGCGATATTGCTTGCGGTTTTTCCGACCCACTAGTGTTTGCTGGCGAGAGCGATATTCATACCAGTCATCCTTGAGGGAACTGACATGCACCAGCCCTTCGACCAGCAGTTCCTCAATTTCTACAAACAGCCCGTAGGACTGCACCCCCGTAATCAGTCCGTGGAAAATTTCGCCGGTTCGTTCCTTCATCAATTCCGCTTTCTTCAGACCCTCCAGGTCTTGTTCCGCTTCGTAGGCCAATTTTTCCCGTTCGGTCAAATGCACCACAATCGCCCCAAAGTGGTTTTCCAACTCTTCCTGAATCTCTGGCGGCAAAACATTCCAGCTAATGTTGCCGTGGCAGGAGCTATGACGCAGATTCACCACCTCTTTAGACCGTGTCGATTTGCGATCGCGGCCTTCGTCAAACACCGCATGCAACACCCGCTGGATGAGCAGATCGGGGTAACGACGAACGGGAGAGGTGAAATGGGTATAGCCATTTTGCAGGGCCAAGCCAAAGTGGGGTTTGGGCGTGGTGCTATAAAATGCGGGCTTCAGCGTTTCTAGCAACAGGTAGGTCAATACCCGTTCCGATTCAGACTCGGCAAACTGACGGGTGAACTGCTGATAGTCCTGGGAAGAGACGGTTTCTTCCTCTTGCAGGACCAGTTCTAATCCCATACTGGCAGCTAGTTTCATCAGTTCCTGCACATCATCCGGATCCGGGGTCGGATGGACTCGGTAAATGGTAGGAACCCCCAACGCTTGTAGGAACTCGGCCACCAGTTGATTGGCCAGTAGCATAATTTCAGCCACCATGCCGTGGGTTGGCACGGCTGACGAGACCACCATGGCCCCTAGGGCGCCTTCGTCATCGTAGTGAAATTTGGGTCGGAAGAGAGGATTATCCGTTGTTGTAGCTTCGGCCGGGGGTGATTTTTCAGGTAAGTTGAGTTCAAAGGCTCCCCGCTGGCGACGCTGTTCTTTCAGGGCCCGGCTGAGGGTACTGATCTGGTCCAGCAAGTCCACAATTGGCTGGAAGGGTTTCAGGTTAATCTCAGATGGGCGATCGTGGCGTTCTAGAATTGCTTGAGCTTCCTGATAACTGAGCTGATAGTCAACCTGGATGACCGTGGGTTGGATTTCGTATTCCAGGACCCGACCTTCCTGATCTAACGTCACCAGAACCGACACGGCCAACCGTTCCTTGCCTACCTGCAAGGAACACAGATTTTCGGTCAGCTCATCCGGCAACATGGGAATGACCAGATCACCCAAATAAATGGAAGTTCCCCGTTTTTGCGCTTCCCGATCGATGGGGGAGTCGGGGGCCACGTAATGAGCTACATCAGCAATATGGACTCCTAACCGCCAGTGCCCCTCGGGGGTCGTTTCCAGAGTGATGGCGTCATCCAGGCTATCGTGTTTGATTTGGGCGCGGTCTGCTTTGATCGTGAGCGTCGTCAGGCTGCGCAGGTCTAACCGTTTTTTCAGCTCGGCTTTGCCAATTTTGTCGGACAGGGCCTGGGCCGCTTCCAGTACAGCCGGTGAAAACGCACGGGGCAGATCATGTTTACAGCAGACAATATCAATGTCCGAGGCTTCATTGTCGCTGCCCAGCAGTTGGGCCACCCGGCCAATCGGCGGGTGCTGACCCAGGGGATACCGCTGTACTTCAACGTGGACTAATTGATCAATTGCCTGGGCCAGATCCAAACCATTTTCCTTCAGATCCAGTTCAAATAACAAGCGGTCATCCAGGGGCACTGCCCGAAAATGTTGACCATCTGCCTGTTTCACCCGAGCCAGTACGGATGGGTTGGCCCGTTCCAAAATGACCAGTACTTCTCCTTCTGGACTGCGGCGACGACTACCTTCCTTGGTCACCCGCACCAGGACGCGATCGCCATTCCAGGCATTGTTTAACTGACTTTCTCGGATATAAATGTCTTCCGCCCCTTCCACATCCTGGATGGCAAAGCAGAAGCCTTTACTGGAACAGCGCAGTTTACCCTCGACCACCCCTTCTTCTTCTACACGCCGATAACGGCCTCGCTCTTTCACCAGCACACCAATTCGTTCCAGGGCATCCAGAACAATCTGGAGTTTGCGAATACTGTCTTCGTCTGTGCAGTCTAGTTTCTTTTCCAGGGCTTTGGGCGCAACTAATTTGTCATCCGTAAAGTTGGTCAGCAGAGCCGCGATAGAAAATTCCATGAAGCGATAGATCCTTGTCTTGCTTATACCGAATTGGGAAGAACGACAGCAGATGGGACTTTAGGAAATAGAAGGTGTACGACAGTCCGCTGGGGGTCTGTCAAAACCATCAGCCCGCTGCGTCGGTCAACTGTTTACCGTTTGAGTGAACCATTGAACATCCATCCAGTCCTGATGGCAGGAGTTTTGCCTGGATACCTGATGAGTTGGAGCCTTGATCCGTAGGATTGAAGAGGACCCTATGCCAACGTTCAGAAGGTCGTGACCCAGCAGCTTGCACCATTGACCAACCCGTCCTGAACACGCAATCGCCAGGAAACACCCAAAGATCTGCTTGATCGGACAGGCCAATCGATAACAGGCTAGGGGTACTTGTCGATGCCGAAACCCCATCGTTTCCATCATTCCTGTTAACGCAGAGACTTGCGCGTGGCGGAGAAAGCCGGAAATTGGAGGGAATCGTAACCGACGCTCAAACAATCCAGACCTATAGTGAATGTTACCCTCTTTTCTACACTCTAATTGACTCTTTCCCATCCCGGATCCTTGATCCAACCGGAGATCGAGATCGGGACGGCCGGCTTGTGTGACTTTTCATGCCTACCAGGTATCTGGCCAGCGTTGAAATGAATAGCGGACAACGGCTGTTGCGCTGGCGATCGCCGCGACAAATCCGGAGACGGGATAGAACAGCGAGACAGTCCAATTGTTCAAGGGCTCGAGTTGGTGGTCTAGCCGCAGCACCTGAACTTGGTGCTCGTCCAGGCTAATCTCTACGGCTTGCAGGTGGCCCAGTCCCTGTCCGCTGGCTTTCAGCAAGGCTTCTTTGCAGGTCCAGTGGCGAAAAAAGGCGATCGCTTGCTGCTCGATCGGTAAAGCCTGGATGGTCTGGTGTTCTCTGTGTGAAAAAAAACGGTCGGTCAAGTGTTCCAGGTCCGTTAAGGGTCGAATGTACTCCAAATCAATGCCGACGGACTGCTGAGCGATCGCATAGACCGCATAATCCTGGGAATGGGACAGATTGAACTGCAGATTGACCAAGCCTGTATGAGGGGATAAAACTGGCTTGCCCTGTGGTCCATAGTCAAACCGAAGTTGGACTGGATCCTGATCCAGGTATCGGCCCAGCAGCGATCGCAAAATTCCCCGACAGGCAATAAACCGCTTTTGGTGTTCGGCAAACCGGAAGCGATTGGCCCGTTCTTGTTCATCCGGCGCCAGGAAAGACCAGAATCGCTGCAATTGGCTGTCTGATTCGACCAGGTGGGCCAGCCAGATCTGCACTTCCTGCGATCGCAGCGTCCATTGATCCGGAGTTCCCAGCCATTGCACCAATGGCATGGAAGTGACCCTATCCCCATCCTCCCTTAACATGACAACTTTCCCCCAACCAGCCAACAAAAAAGAGGCCATCTCTGACCTCTATTGGTTGCATCGCTTCAGGCATAAGCAGTTCGGCACAAAAACCGAAAAAATCTCAGCCTCACAGTGCTCAACTGAATGCTTGGCAAAGGCTGAACTGTCGTTTGAATGGCAATGCAGGGCAAAGAAACCCCCACAGCGGCTGTTGTCAAATGCTTACAGCCCCGTGTTCATACCCGGCTTTCCAGTTGCCAGCTCAACTTTAACGATCTTGCCGCCCATTTTTTGAATCCGCTGCTGTTCACGGAACCAATTCTCAAAGGGAACCAGCTTGGAGAAATAAGTATTTTGAAGTTCCCGTTGGGTCCGAATGCGAGATAGGCTGGGCACACAAGCAGTAATCTTAAACATGCGCATAAGGCATTTCTCTCCTGGATTGGCTCAAGAAATTTCAAATGTGAACAAAGGCAATCTATTTTTGAAGGATTTAAGTGCCTGCTAAGACAATTCCACTTCTTCAAGAAGCAGAGTGCAACCAGATGCAGTCGCAAGGCTGGAAGTCGATAGTCAACACTAGTTCACCAAAACCAGCCCCTGATTTAGGGTAGTCTGCAGCAACCTAACATTCACGACCGACTTCCGAGCCTTAACTAGAGCAATGAGATGAAGGTTTTACCGATTGAGTCAACACTCAATCTTCACCCCTCAATGCTCACGACCCCCTAACAACTAGCTCAAGCCAGAAGAAATGTAGTCGAGATAAACACCCAACTCACGACCAGCATCAGCGCCAATCAGACCTGCAGCAACTTCTTTGATTGCTTGAATGGACTGAACGGTGGAGGAAATGGGCACACCCAGAGAGTTGTAGGTTTCCTTCAGGCCATTCAGCACACGCTCATCCAAGATGGAAGGATCGCCAGCCAGCATGGCATAGCTTGCATAGCGCAGGTAGTAGTCCAAGTCGCGGATACAGGCAGCATAGCGACGGCAGGTATACATGTTGCCACCGGGACGGGTGACATCAGAGTACAGCAGAGACTTAGCAACAGCTTCCTTCACAATTGCAGAAGCATTAGCTGCAATCGTGCCAGCAGCACGAACCCGCAGCTCGCCAGAGGAAAAATAGCCCTTCAGCTTTTCCAGTGCCGCGCTATCCAGGTACTTACCTTGAACATCAGAGGAATTAATGACAGCGGTAATTGCGTCTTGCATGATTGAAATCCTTGTAAATCAACTAATTCTGACGAAATGCTCGATCGGATAAGACGGGATCAACCTTATTGACCCATTGCACCGATAATGTAATCGAAGTAAGCGCCAGCTTCAGCTGCATCTTCGGCGGAGAGAAGTGCGCTAGCAACGCTCTTCAGACCACGGATACCTTCAACCACACCGGAGATGGGTGTGCCCAGAGAGGTGTACATTTCACGTGCACCAACAATACCAATTTCTTCAATCGGTGTAACATCGCCAGAAACCACACCGTAGGTCACGAGACGCAGATAGTAATCCAGGTCACGCAGACAGGTAGCGGTCATTTCTTCACCGTAGGCATTTCCACCAGGGGAAACCACATCGGGGCGCTTTTGGAACAGTTGGTCGCCAGCTTGCTTAACGATACGCTCGCGGGATTCAGTCAGAACTTGGGCAATCCGCAGGCGCTTCTCACCACTGGATACAAAGCTCTTGATCCGATCCAATTCACCAGGGCTCAGATACCGAGCTTCAGCATCTGCATTCACGATTGACTTCGTGACAATACTCATTGATGGATTCCTCCAAAAGAATGTAACCGATTATGTTTAAACGGGGGTTCCCAAGGGTTTCTGAGTCCATCAACCTACACCCAAACTTCTTCCAGCCTGCCAATCGTCAGACTAGAGCGAACAATCTGGAATGTTTACAGGTTTGCAAGCTCACAGGTTGGCTGCTTCAGCACTTACACTGCCGTACTCTACCAAAGTGCATAAAAAACACCTGAGCATCTAATCAGCACAGGAGCTTTAGACTCAGTTACCTTCCGCCATTCATTTTGCGGCATGGCGTTCACCCACCCAAGCTGCTCGTAATAGTTTGTAATATTCCCCTCATGTTGTGAAGATGGCTCCCCGTCAACACTTGGCATGTCGGTGCTGCTGCTGACGGGTTTGATTGTTAACTGAGGTAGGGGTAACTGTGTGGGCCAATACAGTCTTTCGATTTGAGGTGGTCGGGTTGTTGTTGGGGGTTGTCAACGGCTGGCGGGTTCCAGGCTGGGCAGTTGGCGGGCTGGGAAGCCAACTCGACGGGAAGTCCGATTGGTTGATCGGCGTGGTGGACCGCTTCGGTTAGACCTGAGCCATCCAGGTCAGGCATTTTTCTAGTTGCTGCTGGAGGGTAGCGGGGTCGGCATGAAACCGGCGGCCATGGCCGGGCAAAATCCACTCGAAGCAGTAGTGGGTTAAGCGTTGCATGGACCGGATTTGTTCCGGCCAGGAGTACCAGCAGTAGTTGCGAAAAGCGTACAGTTGCCCTCTGGTTTCGGACCAGGCCAGATGGTCGCCGGTGAACAGGAATTTCTCTTGATAAAGTAAAGCTGTGTGGCCCTTGGTGTGTCCAGGAATGGGCAGAATTAACAGGTCGGCGGCCAATGGAATAGGATCCTGGCCCTGGAGCTGAATCTCGACACTGGCGGTGGCAGGGGTGATGTCATCGGCATGCAGCAGGCGATCGCAGCCAAAGTGGTCCCGAAACTTCTGGTGGTCAGCCACATCATCCCGATGGGTGAGATAAAGATAGCGCACACCGCCCATGACTTCCAGTTGCTTGACCAAGGGGGCGGCAAAGCGGGGCGAGTCTATCAGCACATTGCCCTCCGGGCGCTGAATCAGATAACTGGCCGCCGCATAGGACTTTTCGGAGTGGTAGCCGCAGTGGAAGACGTTGTCCGCTACGGGAATCGGCAGGCTGGCCTGGGCCGCTTGTATATCAGCCGGTGGAGTAACGGTGCCAATCGACGCCGTGGGACAGGACAGTAACGCCTGCAGGGCTTTTAGCCGTTCGTCCGGGTTGGTGGGCTGGTGATAAACCGCCGACTGCTCTCCGACCCGCTGAAAGACCTCCGGCGCCATCCAACGGCAGGTATCGCAGTCAATGCAACTGTGGTCAACGTAAATGTCACCGCTGACATTTTCCGGTCGGCGTTGGGCAAGGTGAGCCATTTGGGTAAACCCAGATTCAGGATGCTTTGATGCTAGCGAAGGAACTGGCTGATAGACAAAACCCACCCATTCGGAGTGATTTTGGGGATAATTCAGAGGAAGATGGGGAGGTGAACCGTATGACCATTCGCTAAACGCTGCCAGGTAATTGCTGTTAGACGTTAGCTTTTTTACCCTTCTCCCTTCCCTGCCCGATGCCGATCTCGATTACCCTGACCACTGACCAGATCCATCACCTGGACCTGTCCCCTGCCTGTTCCGTGATTGAGCCGCTGTTGCAAACGGCAAACCCTGCGCCGCTGGTCAGCCAGGAACAGCAACTCCAGTTCCAGATTGACTTTCCCCGAGACCCCCAAGATCCCAGAGAGTTGTCCGAAATTCCAGAAATCCGGCTCTGGTTCATTTGCCTGGATGCCCGCTATCCCTGGTTGCCCTTTTTGTTGGACTGGAAAGCAGGGGAATTGGCCCGCTACGCGGCCATGCTGGTGCCCCATCAATTTCACCCGCGAGAAGGAATTCAATACAACCCGGAGGCCCTGGAAATTTTTGTGATGCACAAAATATTTGTTCTGGCCAACTGGCTGAAGGCTCAGGGCCTTGAAGGCACCTCCCGCCTGACTGCGATGGCCAAGATGTTGGGCTATGAACTGGAAGCTAACTTTTTTGCATTGCTGCGCGATTGAGGCGGCACTGGCTACAGTCGTTTCCAAAACATCATGATTGGATGGCAGCGCCGCTGGTAGAAACCGGGCGCCGACTAATTGCAGGATTTTCAAAACAAACCTTAACTTTTTGGGCCAGATCAGGCGCTTGAACAAAATGGCTGTGATACCTTGGCATGAGCTACTCAACAGCCAGACTGACTGTCAATCGGGCTGTCTGACTTTGTTCAAGCCTGTGAAGTGGAAAGGAGTCCCATGAGTTATCGCATGAACCGTCGGGCCTACGCGGAGACCTTTGGTCCTACCGTCGGCGATCGCATTCGTCTGGCTGATACAGAGTTGATTATCGAGGTGGAACGGGATTACACCACCTACGGTGATGAGGTGAAGTTTGGCGGCGGCAAGGTGATCCGGGATGGCATGGGTCAGTCGCCGATTACCAATGCAGATGGGGCGGTGGATGCGGTGATTACCAACGCCCTGATTCTGGATTGGTGGGGCATTGTTAAGGCTGATGTTGGGATTAAGGATGGCAAGATCCATGCCATTGGTAAAGCAGGTAATCCCTATATTCAGGACAATGTGGACATCATCATTGGCCCTGGCACCGAGGCGATCGCGGGTGAGGGTATGATTCTCACCGCTGGTGGCATTGATAGCCACATTCACTTCATCTGTCCGCAGCAAATTGAAGTGGCGATCGCCGCTGGGATTACTACCATGATCGGTGGCGGCACCGGCCCCGCTGCTGGCACCAATGCCACGACCTGCACCCCTGGTCCCTGGTATCTGCACCGCATGTTGCAGGCAGCGGATGCCTTCCCCATGAACCTGGGCTTTTTGGGTAAGGGCAACAGCGCCCAGCCAGCCGGACTGGTGGAACAGGTGGAAGCCGGAGCCATGGGGCTGAAACTGCACGAAGATTGGGGCACCACTCCAGCGACGATTGACACCTGCCTCAGCGTGGCGGACGACTATGATGTACAGGTGGCCATCCACACGGACACCCTGAACGAAGCCGGCTTTGTGGAAGATACCATTGCCGCCTTTAAAGGCCGCTGCATCCACACCTACCACACCGAAGGGGCCGGCGGCGGACATGCCCCCGACATCATCAAAGTTTGTGGCGAAGCCAACGTGCTGCCCTCCTCCACCAATCCCACCCGGCCTTACACAGTCAACACGCTGGATGAGCATCTGGACATGCTCATGGTTTGCCATCATCTGGATCCTGGCATCCCGGAAGATATTGCCTTTGCCGAGTCCCGCATTCGCCGGGAAACCATCGCCGCTGAGGACATCCTGCACGACCTAGGGGCCTTCAGTATGATTTCCTCCGACTCCCAGGCCATGGGCCGGATCGGAGAGGTGATCCTGCGTACCTGGCAGACCGGCCACAAGATGAAAGTGCAGCGGGGCACCCTGCCGGAAGACTCCAGCCGCAACGACAACGTCCGGGCTAGACGTTATATCGCCAAGTACACCATTAACCCGGCCATCACCCATGGCATTGCCGCCTATGTCGGTTCGGTGGAAGTGGGCAAACTGGCGGACCTCTGTCTTTGGCGACCCGCCCTGTTTGGGGTGAAGCCAGAACTGGTGCTGAAAGGTGGCATGATTGCCTGGTCCCAGATGGGGGATGCCAATGCCAGCATTCCCACGCCCCAGCCAGTCCACATGCGGCCGATGTTTGCCAGTTTCGGCGGCGCGATCGCGCCCACGTCCCTTACCTTTGTTTCCCAGGCAGCCCTCAAGCGAGGAGTGCCACAACAGTTGGGCTTACAGAAAACCGCCGTGGCTGTCTCCGGCATTCGCCAGGTGACCAAACGGGACATGAAGCTGAATGATGCCATGCCCCAGATGGAAGTGGATCCGGAAACCTATGAGGTCCGGGCCGATGGGGTTTTACTGACCTGTCAGCCAGCAACCGTTCTACCGATGGCCCAACGGTATTTCCTGTTCTAAGGGGCTGGCAAACCAATACAGTTCCATGGTCATTCCCGCGTAGGCGGGAATCCGTCCCTCATTGGCTACTGTGATCGTCTCTTGTTTCAACCCGGATCCCTCATCGGGAAGCCAGCAGAGAACCGAACCCTGATTCCACCGTTGACTGATTTGCTGCCCCGCCTGCTGCCGTCCCTGCTCACCGATGAACTGTCTGAGGCAACGCTCCAGGCATTGGAGATAGATCTGCTGAGCGATCGCCGACGGATGGCTGCCTTTGGCATCGAACCGGGTCAGGCAAGGTTGGTTCTGCTGGAACGGCTTGGCCTCCTGCGGCGGGCTTTTCCTGAAGTGGAGGCCGTCTGGCCGCACCTGATGTCAAACCCCACTTCCCCCGTCTGGCAGATCCTCTGGCAGGTGTGGTTACCGTTAGCTTTATCCCTGGCCCAGCGGCGGCAAAATCAGGATCGGCCCTTCGTGCAGGGGGTCTTAGGCGGTCAGGGAACGGGCAAAACCACCCTGGCTCAGATGTTGGCGCTGCTGCTGCCCCACCTGGGTTACCGTATGGTGGCTCTTTCCCTGGATGATCTGTACCTGACCTATCGCGATCGCCTGCAACTCCAGCAACAGGATCCTCGCCTGATCTGGCGCGGTCCCCCCGGTACCCATGAGGTGGATCTGGGCATTCAAGTGCTGGATGCCCTCCGACAGCCTACAGGAGCAGCTATTGCCCTGCCCCGGTTCGATAAGTCGCTGCATAACGGAGCCGGCGATCGCATCGCACCAGAATGGGTGTCCCCGGCAGATATCATCCTGTTTGAAGGCTGGTTTGTCGGTGTCCGTCCGGTTGATCCAGCCGTCTTTGACACCGCTCCAGAACCTATTTGTACCGAAGCTGATCGCCAGTTTGCCCGTGATATTTGCGATCGCCTGCAGGCTTACCTGCCACTATGGCAACGGCTAGATAGCCTGATGGTGCTGTATCCCACCGACTATCGTTTCAGCAAACAATGGCGCCGTCAGGCCGAACAGCGGATGAAGGCCGCCGGAAAGCCTGGCATGAGTGACCCAGAGATTGACGCCTTTGTCGATTATTTCTGGCAAGCCCTGCATCCCGACCTGTTTATCCGGCCCCTGGTCACTACCCCCGGCTGGGCAGACCTGGTGATTGAGCTGGATCAGAACCATCTGCCGGGAAGAATCTATCCCAGTGGAGAAGGATAAGAGTTGCAGCGGCCAGGGATTGGGGTTTGGATTTTGGATTTTGGGTTGCTGACACCCGACACCTAACACCTGACACCTAACACCTGGCACCTACCCCCCGCCCCCTGCCCCCGGACACCCCGCAGCCGACACTTTTCCTCCCAACTCTGACTCAACCAACAGCCAAGCTGTTGTTTCAGACGTTGGTTTTCCCTACTTAACTATCGGTAACCTGCACCAGAAATTTTTTGCGAAATTTGTGATGATAAACATGTGAGACGGCAAGGGATGAATGAAATTTCTACTCAAGTCATAACCTGATATAGCAATCCTAAATGACTTGTGAACGACTGGATGGTGAAAGGGCTTTGTGAGAAGGATTTCCTGCGGAAACCTTTCACCATCCTGATTGGATCGCTATAGGTCTCGAATGCATTTCAACTTCTCCTTTAGTTGGTCCCTCCCTTTAGAGAGGAGCGTGCTGAGCAGATCAAGAAATTTCTACAACCTGCCAACGCCAGTGATGACATCAGAATTAGAAGGAGTAGATTACGATGAAACTTGTTCGCTATGCGCTGGGAATTTTAGTACCGCCGGTAGGGGTGTTTCTAACCTACGGATTTGGCCCAACCCTGATCATCAATATTCTGCTCACGCTCTTTGGTTGGGTTCCAGGCATTATTCATGCGGTCTGGGCAATCACGAAACACGAAGAGAAAGTGAGTCAGGAAGAGACGGTTTGATCGCAATAGTCCTCGACTTTGCCTGACTTGCATGAATGACGGTTGCTACGTCCAACGATTCCAAATTAGGAGAACTGAAAATGTTGGGATTCTTTGTCACGACTCTGATTACGGCGTTAGGTCTGTTAGTGGTTGACCTGGTAGTTCCCGGTGTGACCATTGCCACGTTTCCCTCCGCCTTGCTGGCTGGCCTGTCCATTGGGCTGGTGAATGGCTCCATTAAGCCAATTCTCTCAATTTTGTCTTTTCCAATTACACTTTTGACCCTGGGGCTATTCTCCTTTGTGGTCAATGGAGTTTGCTTCTGGCTGGCCTCTTTGCTAGTTCCGGGGTTTGCGGTGCATGGTTTTTGGGCCATGATTTTGGGACCCGTTGTCCTTTCGCTCACCACTACTTTCCTGGCTCGCTATGTGGCTGACCGCCGATCTTTAGAGGCAACCAAGACAGATACTGCCTTGGAATCTGGTCAACAGTAGGCCACGGAGTTGGTTCAGTCAGTGAACCGCCAGCACTGAACTCGACGAAGTCTGAATGCTGAATCTGCTATTCAAAATTGCGATCGCACCCCATACCTGGCGGCGATCGCGTTTGCTATGGCCCTACAGCGATGAGCTGTTCGGGAACTGCTGGGTGGGTAAAACGGTGAGCTTTGATTGCAGTGGCGCTGGCGATTGCGTTTGTGCGCCGGTTCAAAAAGACAGGTCCTTTTATGCCGACTGGCTGGCAACGCTCAGCTTTTTGGCGGCAATGGTGTTTTACCATTGGTTGGGGCATGGCGCCTGAACGATAGGCCGCATCTTCCTTACCCCCGACCGTTTGGGAGGGGTGTTGACGAATCAGTTGGGAGCTTCAATGTCAACGTTTCTACCTGCTTTGCAAAAAAGTGGTCATTTAGATGCGATCGGGATGACCATTTTTAATGTTGGGTCCCGTAAAGTCAGCCAGACGGATGACTATGGCAGTGCAGGCTGGGAAATCTTTGCACCGAATTTGGCAATTTATGGCTTTGATGCCGATCTGGATGCCTGTGAAATTGCCAATCAGGAAATGGCCAGACGGAATATTAACTGGACGGAACAGCATATTCCGCTGGTATTGAGCAACTCGGTGGGGGAAAAGACCCTGTACGTGACCAATGATCCAATGTGCAGTTCGCTTTACCCCCCGAATGAAGTCTTCCTGGCCCGGTTGAGTCAAATGGTGGAATATTCCAGTCTCAGTTTTACGGTTGATGTGGAAACAACGACTCTGGATACTTTTTGCCAGGAAGCCAATATTACATCGGTTGATTTTCTCCAGGTAGATGTTCAAGGGGCAGAACTTCAGGTTTTAGAAGGGGCGACAACGCTCTTGGAAACGAGTGTTCTGGCAGTGCAGGTCGAGGTCGAATATGCGCCTCTTTATCTGAATCAACCCTTATTTGCCGATGTCGATCGCTTCTTAAGGGCCCAGGGCTTTACATTATTTGATTTGACAGCAAGTCATCGGGTTAGAGCCCGTTCGGCGGTGATGAATACCGAACACCCTGGACAAATTCTCTGGGGCAATGGATTTTATTTTCGAGATTTGTTGCAGGACGCCAGTCCCGACCGACTACCCCCGCCAGATCGTCTGTTCAAACTGGCCTGCATTGCCGATGTGATGAATTTTTCCGACTATGCCCTGGAGTTGCTGGAATATCTCACCTTGAACTACGGCAACGATGCCAGATATAACTTTGCCGATCCCATTCTGGACGTGTTGTCCCAGTTTCCAGAGTTGGTGCAACAGGGGTTGGAGTCTTTGCCAATTGTGGCCAGTTTACGCTCCCGCCTGAGTCAGGGATAGGGGCAGGGTTTGGTTTAATTTGCCGCTGCGAAAGCCTTCCAGATCAAGGGTGACATACAGAAAGCCGTAGGACTGAAACGCGTTCACCAATTCCGGCAGGTCGGTCGTCTGGACGAACGGTTGAATCTGCTCGGGGGGCAGTTCGATCCGGGCTGTATCGCCATCTGAACGAACCCGCAGATTTTTTAGGCCCAACCGCCGCAAATAAACTTCTGCCCGGCCGACCCGCTGCAATTTGGCCAGGGTGATTTCCTCGCCGTAGGGAAAACGGGAACTGAGACAAGGCTGGGCTGGTTTATCCCAGCAGGACAGCCCCAGATGGTGGGCAATTTCCCGCACTTCGGCTTTGCTAATGCCCACTTCGGCCAGGGGCGATCGCGCCCCCCGTTGTTTGGCTGCCTGGATGCCGGGTCGATAGTCCTGCAGGTCATCTGCATTGACACCATCCACCACATAGGGATAGCCACGCTCCAATGCTAGTGGTTTGAGGGTATCGTGCAACTCGCTCTTGCAGAAGTAGCAGCGATTGACCGGATTGGCCGCGTAGTTGGGATTGTCTAATTCATGGGTTTCGACCAGCTCGTGGGCAATGCCAATTTCGACGGCTTGCAGGCAAGCATCTTCCAGGTCTTCGGGCAGGAGAGAGGGTGAGACGGCCGTGACCGCCAGGGCGCGATCGCCCAACACATCATAGGCAACCCTGGCCACCAGTGTGCTGTCAATGCCACCGGAATAAGCAATTAAGGCCCGTTCCATTTCGGCAAAAACCCGTTGCAATTGTTCCAGCTTGTGGAAGACCCGCTCAGTCAACTTTCTACTACCTCCTTATCAACAATCATTCTCTTCCTATGATGCCGTAGGAAGGGATTGTGTGTTGGCGGTTAGGCAGGGCGTCTCCCAGCAGGGATCGGTTCAGGCAGCAGCGGGAAGAGCGGCTGATCGCGCGATCTCTGTTTCCTGCCTGCTTGCTCTACGGGAACTGAATGTTTCTCGAAACGGGCTGATTTTTTTCAGCTGTAACCTTACCTGATGAGTGAAAAAACAAAAACCAGCGGAATTTGTTCAAGTTTTTGGTAACAATTTCAATTTTTGATGTCAAATAGTGAAGATAGTTCATCCGAATCTCTATCCCCTCAAAGCGTTATCTGATGTACCGGATTACAGGTCAAAAGAGATTGCTGCACATTGGGGGGTAGGAAGCGGCGTTATGGCCTGCGGCTGCGCTGGCCATGATGAAGTTTGCCCAATACCTTTAAGATGGTGAGTGGGCGATCGCCCTGGTACGGATGAACCGAATACAGATGGACTCTAGCCCATGGCACCTGCAAAACCCTCTCCAGCTGCAAAACCTACCCAGACTTCCAAGGCTGCTTCGGCTGCCAAGCCCTCCCCGGCTGCCAAACCCTCCAAACGGGTTTCAACTGCTCTGATTAATGCGCTGAGTTCAGGGGTAGTGCCCCGGGTGGGGGTGGAGCAAATTGCGGTTGGCCGGGAAAAAGAACTGCGGGTCATGGTCCAGGATCTGGATAATGTGGCCGCTGGTGGCGCCGCCTTTCGATTTGTGGTGGGCCGATATGGGGCAGGTAAGAGTTTCACTCTGCAATTGATCCGCAATCAGGCTTTGGAAAAAGGGTTTGTGGTCGCCGATGCGGATATTACTCCGGAGCGTCGGTTGGCTGGCAGCAACGGCGCCAGCTTGCTCACCTATCGGGAATTGATGAAAAACCTGTCTACTAAAAGCCGGCCAGAGGGTGGGGCTCTGACCATGATCCTGGAGCGCTGGATTGCTGGAATTCAAACCCAGGTGGCTCAGGAAAGCGGCCTGAAGCCAAATGATAATGGCTTTGACGACCGGGTGGAAACCAAAATTCGGGAAGTGGTCAAAGATGTAGCCGATCTAGTCAACGGCTTTGAGTTTGCCAATGTCATCATTGCCTACTGGAGTGGCTATCGGCACGATGATGACGCCAGGAAAGAGGCGGCGTTACGCTGGTTGCGGGGTGAGTTTTCTACCCGAACAGAGGCCCGCAATGCTCTAGGGGTCCGGGTCATTATTGATGATGAAAGTTGGTACGACTACATCAAACTGTTTGCCCGTTTTATTTCTGACATTGGCTACAAGGGCTTGCTGGTGATTCTGGATGAAGCCGTTCACCTTTACAAAATTTCGGTGTCGGTGGCTCGCCAGCACAACTATGACAAACTGCTGGCCATGTTTAATGACGCCATGCAGGGGCGGGTGGCCCATCTCTATACCCTGATTGGAGGCACGCCCCAATTTTTGGAGGATCCTCGTCGGGGACTTTACAGCGATCCAGCCTGGCAACGGCGGACGGTAAAAAGCCGGTTGCTGAAAGCTGGGGTGCAGGATGTTTCGGGTCCGGCGATTCGGTTGGAACCCCTCACCCAAGAAGAGATCCTGCAGTTGTTGGAGCGTCTCAGTGAGATTCATGCGGCCCACTATAATACCAAGCCGGTCTTGTCTCAGGCTGAGCTGAAAGACTTTTTGCAAGTAATTATCAATCGGCTGGGGGCTGATGCGCTCTTAACCCCTGGTGAAATCGTGCGGGACTTAATGAGTATCCTGAATATTTTGCAACAAAACCCGAAATTGACGCTGGGTCAGGTGCTCCAGGATGGCTCGTTCCAGGCAACGCGATCGCTGACGGCAACTGAACCGGAAGAAGAAAGTCAGTTTGCTGAATTTACTGTGTAACTTGACTGTAACAGCATGAATTTATGTGTAATCGAGCCAAAAAAATTAATGGGTGCTTAGACCCCATTGGGATCCTAGGAAAACTAATTTTTTTCCTATTTGTAAGTATGGAGCGATCCCTGTAAACGACTTGCAGTTCCAGCAGGGATCAGTAGGATAAGAATTGTATTGAGATATACGGTTTCTGCTTGCATCTCTGGTCGTCAGGGTAAGAGATCCAGAGATGGGGGGTGAGTGTTTTTCACGGCTTTAAATTTCTATCCCAACTCACCCGAATCAAAAAGAGACCTGTTTGCAGATGGATTGATTTGGATGGGTGAGTCTTCAATCAGGTGGCCTCATTCAATGAGCCAATCTGATTGATTCAGGATGACTAACAATGGGTGATTGATCGTTTGCACTTCATCGATGTGTTTTCAGTCGTCAGTATATCTGAGCAAGCCGAGGTTGAATGTTGGCAAGGTGATTGGATGCGAATCAGTCCAATTAGTTTGCCAGGATTAGGGTGCTAATACCGTGTCGAACTGGTAGCCGGGAAAATTAAAAATCATGGGAGGATTGTCAGTATGGAAGTACTCACCCAGTTGGAAGGTCATGAGTATCGCCACCTCTTGATTTCAGAGCTGATTAAATCTCGGTTACGCCGCAAAACGACCCTTGCTCCTTCGCAACACAAAATCGAAGCTGACATCTGGGATCGAGATGCCACTGCCGCTCTTGATGCGGCGGTCTATTTGGACACGGTTGGATTAGTTAACCCCATCGATCAGACGTTTGGCCTGACTACTCTGGGAATGCAGAATTTGCACCAGGTTTATCGCAATCTCTCCACTGCGGAACTCATTGAGCATGCTCTGATTCGAGGTGAGGGACAACTGGCCGCTAATGGGGCCCTGTGTGTCGAAACTGGTAAATACACTGGGCGATCGCCCAAGGACAAGTTCATTGTCGATGAGCCGGGCAGTCGGGATGCGGTTCTCTGGAACCATCTGAACCGGCCCATTTCAGAAGAGCAGTTTGATCGGCTCTATCAAAAGGCTTTGGCCTATGTAGAAGGGCGAGATGTGTACGTCTTTGATGGCTATGTGGGGGCTGACCCTAACTATCGCTTTGGCGTCCGGGTGGTCAACGAATTTGCCTGGCATAACCTGTTTGTGCGCCAGTTGTTCCGCCGTCCTACCCCAGAAGAACTGGTCGATCATCGGGCTGACTTCATGGTGATTTCCTTGCCTGGTTTGCTGGGCGACCCAGAAACGGATGGCCTGAACAGTGAGGCCTTCATTATTGTTCATTTGACCCGGCAAGTCGTGCTGATTGGGGGTACCCATTATGCTGGCGAGATGAAGAAGTCGATTTTCTCGCTACTCAACTATGTGATGACCAAGCGGAATGTGCTGCCCATGCATGGAGCAGCCAATGTTGACCGGGCTGGCAATACCGCCTTGTTCTTTGGCCTGTCTGGTACGGGCAAAACGACCCTTTCTGCTGACCCCGATCGCAGCCTGATTGGTGACGATGAACACGGTTGGTCCCTAGATGGCATTTTCAATTTTGAAGGCGGATGTTATGCCAAAACCATTCGTCTGTCGCAGGAAAATGAACCTCAAATCTGGTCCGCCTTGCGGTTTGGGGCCTTGATGGAAAACGTGGAGATCCATCCGGACACCCGTGAGCCCGACTACGACAGCGATCGCCTGACGGAAAACACTCGCGCCGCCTATCCCCTGGAAGCCATCCCCAACTGCGAGTTGTCCGGTATGGGCAACCATCCCAAAACCGTGATTTTCCTGACTGCCGATGCCTTCGGTGTCCTGCCTCCAATCGCCCGGTTAACCCGCGAACAGGCCATGTACCATTTCCTAGCTGGCTACACCAGCAAACTGGCCGGCACAGAACGGGGCATCACCCATCCGGAGAGCACCTTCTCGGCTTGCTTTGGTCAGTGTTTTTTCCCATTGCCGCCCACGGTCTATGCCGATATGTTGGGGCAACGGTTACTGGAGCACCCAGAATCGCAGGTCTTTCTGGTCAATACTGGCTGGTTCGGAGGACCCTATGGCGTCGGCCAGCGGATTTCCATCAAACATACCCGGGCGCTGGTTTCGGCTGCCCTCAATGGTGACCTGGACACAGTCAGTTATAGCCAGCATCCCATTTTCAAACTGTGGGTGCCTGACTCTGTTCCAGGGGTGCCAGCGGAGATCCTGGATCCCAAACACACATGGCCCGATCCAGCGGCTTATGATCAGCAGGCCAGGGAACTGGCGCGCCAATTTGCGGAACATTTCCAGCAGTTTACAGACGTCCGACCAGACATTATTGCGGCCGGTCCCAGTCCTGATTGAGGTGCCTGGGATGGCCCAATCAGTTGTTAAGTGAGACACAACTCAGCGGAGGGGACAGTAGAGAGTCCCCTCTTTTTTCGTCAGGTCTGGAGATACTCTTTTCCCTCTGTGCCCACGTAATAACGGGTAGTAAGCCGGGAGCCAGGGCATCGGCGATCGCCATAATCAACTGGTTATGAAACTCCAGCCAAAGAATGGATCGCTCAAGATAAGGATCCGTGCCTGGAAAGGGAGATGGCATAGAGCAGCGGCAATAGAGGGTAGTCTGAGTTTAATGATTGATTTCAGCCTACATCGCTCACAATCAGCCTACATCGCTCACAAAAGGATGAGCCTGGCCAAGCGTATTGATGGCAGAAAAGGTCAATCGCTGGCCTGGCAGAGAAGGAAAACGATGAAAAAATGGGCAGTACAGGATTTGAACCTGTGGCATCCTGCTTGTAAGGCAGGCGCTCTACCGCTGAGCTAACCGCCCGGAAGTGGGTTTATCACACAAGTTTTTATTGTATCAGACCAGGGTGCACCTGTTACGATTCATAGAACATCTGTTTGCGATCGCCCCTGGCCATGCCTTCTGGTCGAACCCATGACAGAATCACCCTCTGGAGCCTGCCCCTGATTGCCGGGTTCACCTTTGAGCACACCCAGGATGGCACTCTGGCTTTGCTGGTATCGGGTGGCTACTTGCTCGGCGGGCTGGTTTTGGGACCTGATCTGGACATTCATTCCTGTCAATATCGCCGTTGGGGGCCATTGCGTTGGATCTGGTTGCCCTACCGGCGATGTATGCGACACCGCTCCTGGTTGTCCCACGGTCCAGTGATTGGTACTGTGATTCGAATCGCCTATCTCTTGGGCTGGCTGGCTGCTGTCAGCCTCAGCCTGATTCTGATTAGCACCATTGCCTATCAACTCACCGGCCAGATTGAAGACTGGCAACCCCTAGCCCAAGCTTTGGTAAGGGATAACCTGACCAGCCTGGAGCGATCGCTGCACCAGCATGGTAAGGAAGGGCTGGCTCTGTTCATTGGGCTGGAACTGGGGTCGATGGTTCATGCCCTGAGTGATGGGTGCGAATCCTACTACAAGAAGCATCTGCGCCCGCGTAAACCTGCACGCTCCTCATCTTCCTCTCCCCCAGCGTCCCTACCTCCCCCATCTCCCCCACCCACCTGTCGGAAACCCCAACTGCCCTCCTTCAAACGACCCATGAACGACTAAAGTAAAGGAATATGAACCTTAAAGGATAGCTCTGATGTCCCATCTGCCGGAAGTGGATCAGTCCCCAGCCATGCTGACGGCCCTGCAACGTCTGATAGCGGTGGTGGCCCAACTGCGATCGCCCGATGGCGGGTGTCCTTGGGACCTGGCCCAAACTCCCGAAAGCCTTACTCCCTATGTGATTGAAGAAGCCCATGAAGTGGTGGATGCTATCCGGCATGGCGATTCAACTGCCGTCTGCGAAGAACTGGGTGATTTATTGCTGCAGGTGGTCCTGCAGGCTCAAATTGCTAGCGAGCAGGGAACCTTTAGTCTGACTGAAGTGGCAAACGGCATTAGCGAGAAATTAATCCGCCGCCATCCCCATGTGTTTGGTGACGTGCAGGTCCAGGGAGTGGAAGAAGTCCACCGCAATTGGGAGCGCATCAAAGCTACGGAGAAAGGAGAAGATCCCGATGCAGTTCAGCCCCTGAGCCAGAAACTCAGTCGCTATGCCCGATCGCTGCCGCCCCTAATGGCTGGCATGAAAATCTCTCGTAAAGCCGCTGCGGTCGGGTTTGAATGGGAGGCGATCGAAGGGGTTTGGGATAAATTTCAAGAAGAATTGGGCGAGTTTCAGGAAGCCCTGGCAGGGGAGGATAAGGAGCACCAGCAGGCCGAATTGGGGGATCTGTTGTTTGTCATCATTAACCTGGCTCGCTGGTACGATCTGGACCCGATTGCCGCTCTCCAGGGCACCAATCAGCGCTTTATCCAGCGGCTTATGCAGATGGAACAATTCGCCGATCGCCCCCTGACCGACTACAGCCTGGAAGAACTGGAGCACCTATGGCAACAGGCAAAGGCACGGCTAAAGCAAGGGGGATCCTAGGGAGAGCAACGTGAATTCTGATTTCAGCGAGAATGAGAGTAACCGATTCAGTGCTTGCCTATGACCGACAAAAAACGTCTTGACCGCATGGAAAACCAACTGATTGATATGAGGTCAGCCGTCAGTGCCTTGTTGGAAACAGTGACCCTGCACCAACGCAACTTTGACACCCTGGTCCATGAAATGCGTGAGATTCGCTCAGACATGCGGGAAATGCAGGCGGATATATAGCGATCCGATCAGGATTGTGAAAGGTTTCCGCAGGAAATCCTTCTCACAAAGCCCTTTCACCATCCAGTCGTTCACAAATCATTTAGGATTGCTATACGAGGATTGCAAACCGAAAATCGCCGCATTCTGGATATTTTGCAGCATCGCAGTGAGGGAAACGGCAATAACGCCTGAGTTGCATTATGCCCAAACAACGACTGGACACATTAATGGTGGAACTGGGCCTCTGCGATTCGCGGCAGCAGGCGCAACGGTTGATTCGGGCTGGTGAGGTACAGGTGAATCAGCAGGTTCTGGATAAGCCGGGAACAGAGGTAGAGACCTCAGCAGCTATTCGGGTGCGGCAGCGATCGCCCTATGTGTCCAGGGGGGGAGAGAAACTGGCAAAGGCGATCGCCCAGTTTCAGATTTCGGTGAATGGCCGGATCTGCCTCGATGGGGGCATCTCTACTGGCGGCTTTACCGACTGTCTCTTGCAGTCCGGGGCTCAGCAGGTCTATGGCATCGACGTCGGCTACGGTCAGGTGGCCTGGGAGTTACGCCAGAACCCCCGGCTGATCCTGCGGGAACGCACCAATTTGCGGCATGTGCTCCCTGACCAGTTGTATGGTTTGGAGGTCCCCCGTCCGGATCTGGGTGTGGTGGATGTGTCGTTTATCTCGCTGACTAAAGTCCTACCAACCCTCTGGCAGTTGCTGCAACCACCGCGGGAAGTTGTGTTACTGGTCAAGCCTCAGTTTGAAGTAGGCCGACAACGAGTCGGCAAACGCGGCGTGGTGCGCGATCCGCAGGACCAGGCAGAGGCCATTTTACACGTGTTGGCTGCCGCCGTAAGTCTGGGTTGGCAGGGGCATGGGCTTACCTGGTCGCCGTTGCTGGGTCCGGCGGGCAATGTGGAATATCTGCTCTGGCTGAAAGAGGCCTCGGTTGGGCCAGCACCTGCTATTTCTCTGGAACCGCAACAGGTCCGACAAATCACCCTGGCTGCTCAGCAAGAATTGGTGAAGGCCAAGGCCAATCAACCCAGCCGAGATGGAGTTGGAACAGGGGATTCCAGCGTTTAAGGCAAATCGGTATGCCCCATCAAGAAGCGATCACACTCACGGGCAACTCCCCGCCCCTCGTTAAAGGCCCAAACCACCAGGCTTTGACCGCGCCGACAGTCACCTGCGGCAAATACACCGGGAATGCTGGTGGCATACTTGCCGTAGTCTGCTTTTACATTACTGCGGCCATCCCGCTCCAGACCCAGGGCATCCAGTAGGGGTTGCTCTGGCCCCAGAAAACCCATTGCCAGCAATACCAGTTGGGCTGGCAGCACCTTTTCCGTGCCTGGAACTGGTTGCGGTACGAACTGACCTTTCTCGGTTTTCTGCCACTGCACCTGGACCGTATGGACGGCTTTCACCTGGCCGTTGCCATCTCCCTCAAACTGGGTGGCCGTAGTGGTATAGACACGGGGATCATCACCAAATTTGGCTGCCGCCTCTTCCTGGCCATAGTCCATGCGATAAATCTTGGGCCATTCTGGCCAGGGGTTATCGGCGGCTCGTTCCGCTGGCGGTTGGGGCATGATTTCTAACTGAACCAGGCTTCGACAGCCATGACGAATGGAGGTGCCGACGCAGTCGGTACCCGTATCACCACCACCAATGATCACGACATCCTTATCAGCAGCCGAGATAAAGCCGCCATTGCGACTGCCATTCAGCACTGCTTTGGTATTGGCGGTGAGAAATTCCATGGCAAAGTGAATGCCCTGCAACTCTCGGCCAGGAATGGGCAGATCTCGGGGTTTGGTGGCGCCGGTACAGAGGATAACCGCATCAAACTCCTTCAGCAATTGTTCAGCCGGTAGATCCTTTCCAACTTCGGTATTACAGGTAAAGGTGACCCCTTCCGCTTCCAGAACCTGAATCCGGCGCAGCACTACTTCCTTCTTGTCCAGCTTCATGTTGGGAATGCCATACATCAGCAATCCACCTGGCCGATCTTCCCGCTCAAATACCGTCACCCAGTGACCGGCCCGGTTCAATTGGGCCGCGGCACAGAGACCGGCTGGCCCGGAACCGACGATCGCCACCTTCTTGCCGGTGCGCTTTTCCGGCAGTTCGGGGGTAATCCAGCCCTCTTCCCAGCCTTTGTCGATGATAGAGACTTCGATGTTCTTGATTGTCACGGGTGGGTTGTGGATACCCAACACGCAGGACCCTTCGCAGGGTGCCGGACAGACCCGTCCCGTAAACTCGGGGAAGTTGTTGGTTTTATGCAGCCGATCCAACGCTTCCCGCCAGAGACCACGATAGACCAGGTCATTCCACTCAGGAATCAGGTTATTAATGGGACAGCCACTGGCCATGCCGCTGATCAGCGTGCCGGTGTGACAAAACGGAGTACCGCAGTCCATACAGCGGGCCGCCTGGGTCCTCAGTTTTTCCTCCGGCATATGCAGATGGAACTCATCCCAGTTGTGAATTCGTTCCAGTGGCGCTAGTTCCGAAGCCACTTCCCGCAGGTACTCAATAAAGCCAGTTGGTTTTCCCATAATTCATTAATGTTGTGTTGATTCTGGAGTGAAAGATGAAAGATTGAGGGAAGACATGGGAATAGATTAGGCTGGTGTCAAAAGGCATGGTTTGGAACCATCAAGGAGGAATGATGCAGATACCAGAGAATCCAGATAGCTGTGACATTCGAGACGCCTTACTCCAGCTAAGTGAGGAAGTGAATCAGCTAAACAACAAGGTTGATAAACTCGACTTCAAGTTTGATACCTACCAAAAAGGTACGGATGGCATGGTCAAAATGGCAACAACTATCATTATTGCAACTGCGTCTGTCGTAATTTTGTCGGGGTTGACTCCTGCCATCACAGCTATCATTACAGCACTTTCGGCTACCAATGCAGGTTGAAGCTGATATAACTCAAGTTTCATTGCGCTTCTCTTCTTTCAAACATGGACTAACTTGTCGGTTTAACTGCCGGATAAAACCTGTGTAGGAATCTTCATGGGACATCTTGAATCGGTTCAAGCACGTGTTCACAGAGTTGTTTCCCGGCTGCGATCGCCAATTCTGGATCATCTGGGATATTCGCAATGCCTTCAATCTGAGAGATTTCTGAGTATAGAAATTCCCGCATGAAGAAGCTCTTGGAGAGTTGAACTCGTCCAAATTCTTCTAGCGTTTTAACAGAGTGAGGCTTGTTCATTTCTGATTCAACGTATCTTTTCCTGGCAGTTGAAGATGTAGGGTGGGCAGGAGACATCAACCTCCACCGATACGGGCGACATCGCGGGCATTTTCTTCGAAGGCGGCGGAGAGGGCGGCATCCCCACTGAGGCCAGCGGCCAGAGCGTTTTTGATGGCTTGCAGGACTCGCTTGTAGTCCTTCGGCATGACCTTAACAAACTGGGTCACAGATTCTTCCCAGAGGGCCAGGACCTTGGCGGCTTTTTTGCTGCCGGTGTAGTCGGCATGGTTTTGTACCATCTGACGGAGTTCGGCGATTTCTTCCGGATCTTCCAGTTTTTCCAGGCCCACCATTGAGGTGTTACAGCGGCTGGCAAAGTCTCCCTGTTCATCCAGGATGTAGGCAATGCCGCCGCTCATGCCAGCTGCGAAGTTGCGGCCCGTAGGTCCCAGGATCACCACCTTACCGCCGGTCATGTATTCGCAGCCATGGTCACCAACGGCTTCGATCACTGTATTTACACCGGAATTGCGGACGCAGAAGCGCTCACCAGCCACACCGGAAATGTAGGCTTCGCCGCTGGTGGCTCCGTAGAAGGCCACATTGCCGATGATGATGTTCTCTTCCGCTACAAAAGTGGAACCAGCAGGTGGGTAGACAATGATCTTGCCACCGCTCAATCCTTTGCCCAGATAGTCATTGGCGTCGCCTTCCAGTTCCAGTGTCACCCCCTTTGGCACAAAGGCTCCCAAGCTCTGACCGGCACTGCCCTGGAAGTGCAGATGAATGGTGTTATCCGGTAGACCCTGAGGGTAGCGCTTGGTAATTTCGTTGCCCAAAATGGTGCCAACGACCCGGTTGATATTTTTGATCGGCAGGGTGGCTTTGACGGGTTGACCGTGCTCGATCGCGTCTTTGCAGAGATCCAGCAAGACGGTCATGTCCAGGGACTTCCCTAAGCCATGGTCTTGGGGAATCTGGCAGTAGCGTCCCACGTCGGAGCCCGCTTCCGGCTGGTAAAGAATCTTGGACAGATCAATGTTGCGGGCTTTCCAGTGCTCAATCGCTCTCTTCGGTTCCAGGACATCAGTCCGGCCCACCATCTCATTCAGATTGCGGAAGCCCAGTTGCGCCATGATTTCCCGCAATTCCTGGGCCACAAACTGCATGAAATTCACCGTGTGTTCCGGCTCACCGACAAAGCTCTCCCGTAACTGTGGGTTTTGGGTGGCAATACCAGCCGGACAGGTATTCAGGTGGCAAACCCGCATCATAATGCAGCCCAAGGTGACCAGGGGGGCGGTAGAAAAGCCAAATTCTTCTGCGCCTAGCAGAGCCGCGATCGCCACATCCCGGCCGGTCTTCAGTTGGCCATCGGTTTCCACTACAATCCGCGATCGCAGATTGTTCAGCACCAAGGTCTGATGGGTTTCTGCCAATCCCAGTTCCCAGGGTAGGCCAGCGTGCTTGATCGAGGTCTGGGGTGAGGCACCCGTGCCGCCATCGTAACCTGAGATCAGCACCACATCGGCATGGGCCTTGGCCACCCCAGCGGCGATCGTGCCCACACCCACCTCCGACACCAGCTTCACATTGATGCGGGCGTTGCGATTGGCGTTTTTCAGGTCATGGATTAGTTCGGCCAGGTCTTCAATCGAATAGATGTCGTGGTGGGGCGGTGGGGAGATCAGTCCCACACCAGGTGTGGAGTGGCGCACCTTGGCAATCCAGGGATAGACCTTGCCACCGGGCAGTTGGCCGCCTTCTCCTGGTTTTGCCCCCTGAGCCATCTTGATCTGAATTTCCTTCGCCTGGGACAGGTAGAGACTGGTGACGCCAAAGCGTCCCGAAGCCACCTGCTTAATGGCGCTATTTTTGGAGTCGCCCCGTTCATTGGTCCAGGTATAGCGCTCTGGGTCTTCGCCGCCTTCGCCGGTGTTGGACTTGCCGCCAATCCGATTCATGGCGATCGCCAGGGTCTCATGGGCCTCCTTGGAAATCGATCCGTAGCTCATGGCCCCCGTCTTAAAGCGTTTCATGATTGCTTCAATCGGTTCCACTTCCTCAATCGGAATCGGCTGCCGGGGCTTAAATTCTAGTAAGCCGCGCAGGGTAAAGAGTTTCTGGTTCTGGTCGTTGATCAGTTGGGCGTAGCGCTTGTAGATTTCGTAATCGCCGGTGCGGACCGCCTTTTGCAAGGCATGGATGGTCTCCGGGCTGAACAGGTGGGCTTCCCCATCCTTGCGCCATTGATATTCGCCGCCCACGTCCAGGGTATGGCCATTTACCTCGCGATCGGGGAAAGCATGGCTATGCCGCAGAACCGCTTCCTGGGCAATGACTTGCAAGTCAGCCCCTTGAATTCGGGAGGCCGTCCAGGTGAAGTAGCGGTCAATGACTGATTGATTTAAACCGATCGCTTCAAAGATCTGGGCTCCGCGATAGCTTTGCAGGGTGGAAATGCCAATCTTAGAGGCTACTTTGACCACACCCTTGGTGGCTGCCTTGATGTAGTTCTTGCAGCCAGTGGCATAGTCCACATTGACCAGCAGACCCTCGTTGATCATGTCATCGATCGTCTCAAACACCAGATAGGGATTGATGGCACCGCAGCCATAGCCAATCAGGGTGGCATAGTGATGCACTTCCCGTGGTTCCCCCGACTCCAACACCAGGCCCACCCGAGTACGGCTACCGTTTCGAATCAGGTGATGGTGCAGACCGGCAACCGCCAGCAATGCTGGAATGGGTGCTTTGTCCCGATCCATGCCGCGATCGCTGAGGATGAGAATATTCACCCCGTCCGAAATCGCCTGGTCAGCCTGGGCAAAGAGCTGTTCTAGGGCGGCTTCCAAACCCTTCACGCCTTCTTGGGGGGTAAATAGGATAGGCAGGGTTAAGGAGCGAAATCCTGGTTCACTCAGGTGCTTCAGCTTATTCAGTTCGGCATCGGTCAGGATTGGCGTCTTCAGTTCAATCAGCCGACAGCTTTCTGGCTCTGGCTTGAGCAGGTTGCGTTCTGCACCGATGGTGGTCTCTGCCGAGGTAATGATCTCTTCCCGAATGGAGTCAATGGGCGGATTGGTGACCTGGGCAAACAACTGCTGAAAGTAGTCATAGAGCAACTTGGGGCGATCGGACAGAACCGCCAAGGGGGTGTCAGCGCCCATCGAACCCACCGCCTCTACCCCATCGCGAGCCATCGGGGTCAGCAGGATGCGTAGTTGCTCGAAGGTATAGCCAAAGGCCAGTTGCCGTTGAATTAGGGGTAAGGGCTCAAAGTCCTGGACAGTTGGCCCCTCTTTTAGCTGCCCTAACTCCACCATGTACTGATTGATCCAGTCCCGATAGGGATGGGCACTGGCAATCTGATGCTTGATTTCCTCATCCGAAACAATGCGACCCTCTTCCATATTCACCAGGAACATGCGGCCTGGCTGCAGCCGACCTTTCAAGGCGACTCGCTCTGGCTCGATCGGCAACACGCCGGCCTCAGAAGCCATGATCACTAAGTCATCCTTGGTGACGTAGTAGCGAGACGGCCGCAGACCATTACGGTCCAACACGGCCCCCATCATGGTGCCATCGGTGAAGGCAATGGAAGCCGGGCCATCCCACGGTTCCATCAGACAGGAATGATATTCGTAGAAAGCTTTTTTCTCATCGCTCATGGACTCATGATTAGTCCACGGCTCGGGAATCATCATCATCACCGCATGGGGCAGCGATCGCCCAGCCAGAGTCAGCAGTTCCAGGGCATTATCAAAAATCAGCGAGTCACTGCCATCAATGTTGATCACCGGCTGAATTTTTTGAATATCCTCGCCAAACAGTTCGGACTGAAACAGGGACTGCCGAGCATGCATCCAGTTGATATTGCCCCGCAATGTGTTGATTTCACCGTTGTGGGCAATGTAGCGATAGGGATGGGCCCGCTCCCAACTGGGGAAGGTATTGGTACTGAAGCGGGAATGGACCAGGGCCAGGGCGCTTTCCATATCCGGATCCTGCAGATCGGGATAATACTGCCCCACCTGGACCGGCATCAACATGCCTTTGTAGACCAGTGTGCGGCTGGACAGACTAGAAGGATACCAGAACGGGTCTAGTTTGGCGCCCCGAATAGCATTGTGGGAGAGTTTGCGGACCACAAACAACTTGCGTTCAAAGGCCGCGTCATCGGTCAGTTCGGCAGGCCGTTGGATGAAGACCTGCTGCATGAAAGGTTCACTGGCCTTAGCCGTGTTACCAATCATGGAGTTGTCCGTCGGCACATCCCGCCACCCCAGCACCTGGAGACCCTCTGCCGCTGCAACCTGCTCAAAAACGCGGCGACTCTTTTCCCGCGTGGCGGCATCAGGGGAAGAGTAGATCATGCCAACGCCATACTGACCAGCGTCCGGGAGATTGATCTGCTCGGTCGCGGTGACTTTCCTGAGAAATTTGTGGGGCACCTGCATCAAAATACCAGCCCCATCCCCTGTGTTAGCTTCGCAGCCACAGGCTCCCCGATGATCCAAATTCAGCAGGATGGTGAGGGCCTGTGACACGATATCGTGGGACTTCTGGCCCTTCATGTGGACGATGAAGCCCACACCACAGGCATCATGTTCAAATCGCGGATCGTATAGACCTTGTTGGGACACCAGATTCGTGCTGTTCATTATGGCTGTCATGGATGCCTGAAAGCGGCCGAAAGAATATTGCCTAGATACTAGAAAGTGATTCAATCCAGTAGTCTGAATTTTGTAATGAGGATCGCCTTTGGGGGGCAGTCCTTAAGGAAATTGTCAGATCTTACCCCTCGCTGACTAATTGACGCGTGGTTACAGTTCGACCACTCACCCATCAAAATTGGCTTGCCAAGCCTGAAACTTGCCAAGCCTCAGTCAAACTGATTAGGGTGGTAGGAGGAGGTCAAGGCGATTTTTTTATTCCGTCAAAGAAAAAGCCTGCAAGGGCATCTATCTACTCGGTTCCAGTATTCGTGGTTAATGTCGCTCTGGCCCGGTTTATCTAACCGACTGGATTATGAGATTTTCCTGACATTTATTCAATTCCTTCGGAAACCAGCAGCAGTTGTAAGGACAGGGTTTGTCAGGGTGCGCCTGGGAAAAGGCGTTGCTGAAAAGCAGGATGAATTGCAACGAAGTTTCAAGCATCCAGCATCCTTTTTATCCCTGGAATCAGCAATGCCCGACTAGGAAAAAGAGTCATCTCGGCTTAACCTGCCTCAACCACCCCGATGTATCTTTTTGCTCAGCATTTGCCTGAATATAGCGATCCGATCAGGATTGTGAAAGGTTTCCGCAGGAAATCCTTCTCACAAAGCCCTTTCACCATCCAGCCGTTCACAAATCATTTAGGATTGCTATATCTAAACTGGCATGGTCTGGTAACAGTGGCTGCAGCGCCAGTAGATTCCACCTAAATTCATATGCCGGAGCAAAACAGACGCACAGCATAAACAAGTATGTCGATCGGTCATCGTTTGCTCAATCGTTGGGGGGAAGTTCTGTTGATAGCTTCTTGTGGTTAACTGACTCACCAAGTTAGTTGGTCTGAGTCGTAGGGCTTCCATTGTACTGACCTAAATTTAATCGTACTTTTAGTATAAGTTGACTTGACAATGAAATATTCTTTTTGGTAAAATCCGCCCTCTTGGTGTATGCTAAGGTTAGCGGGTTAATTGCTTACTCAAGTAAAACCCTAGATGTCTGTTTTCCCTTCCTTCAAGCGGTGGTGGAGAGTAGCCACCTGGTAAGACGGCTTGAAGAAGGCAGCTATTAATCACTTGGGTATAACTGTAGGTGTTGTGATGACGATTAACGATAGTCCTAAATGATTAGCGGAAATCGCTCAGGAACAATGTCAGTATAATTTTGGGTTTTTGCACCTGATTTTAGGACTGTCGCAAGCCAATTTACTAGCAAAAATTGAGTCACCATTGAAAATTCATGCCGTTGAGATCGAGGTGGGCGATCGCATCATTGCATATTGCAACACCAGGATGCAGATCTGCACAGTCAAGCAAATTTTAGATCCGGATCAGAGTAACATTACTCTTTCCGTTTCTATTTCAGGTTGTCGCAATTCAATTTCGCGGGTCGTCCGTTTTCAGCAAGATGCTTTGGTTGAATTGTATGCCAAAGGTCTGATCCAAGATGATGTGAAGAGTGATGATTGTGGAAAGGAGCCGTTGCCTGTTAGTGGGCTGTGACGCACAGTTGCTAATAAATTTATTGAGTTTGTCACCATTGACAATGTGACGAGATTAAGGTGAGCCAATAGAACTAGCGACAAGCGAGTTGCTGAAGTTTGAAACGAAATAGAATTATTGGATAAAACTCAATCTAAGTTGCTAAAGTCACATTCGGATAATCAAGGAGTCTAATGCAGAATTTAGAAAGACAAACGGGAACACTCCATCCTTATAAAAATGATTACTATTTGGAGGTGGATGGACTGAAATATCGAGTTCTTGAATTTGATCACCACAAAGTGAAAGGGGATGCTAAAACTGCCTCGGCCCAACTTTTCAGCTATCAGAAAAACATTGATGGTTTTGCCGGATATGTTCATCTGGGTAGCCTCCGAATTGGAAAGTGATGAAGATGTATAGCGATCCGATCAGGATTGTGAAAGGTTTCCTGCGGAAACCCTTCTCACAAAGCCCTTTCACCATCCAGTCGTTCACAAATCAAATAGGATTGCTATATCAATCATGGTTAGGGAGTCGCGTTTCAAATGGAAACATTTACCTGTCTCCTGATGGCATTGGGTCGGCACTGGAAAGTAAATGGGTGATGTGCATCGAATAGGATTGACTGCATGGATACTACCGAACTCCAAATGCTGTATGCGGCAGGAAAACGGGATTTTCGTAATATTGATTTGAATGCAGCGAGTCTTGGCTGTCTGGATTTGAGAGGTGCGAATTTCCAAAGAGCCGATTTACGTCGTGCAAATCTACGCTGGGCGGATTTGAGGCAGACGAACTTACGCTGGGCAGATTTAAGAGGGGCAGATTTAAGTTGGGCTAAGTTGGAGGGTGCCGATTTGAGCTTTGCCCGTCTAAAAGGAGCAAAAATGCCAGATGGAACAATTCACGACTAAATGCTGATCAAGTGCGTTAACAAGTGGTAGGAGCGAAACTTAACACCATTTTTGTTATTCTTTCGCTATTCTGGTATTGTTGGCTAAGTCAAACATCGAATTTGAGAGGTGATTATTATCGCTACAAAACAACAGATTAATCGTCAGATTAAATCCATCCAGGTTCTTCTGATTGATCATGAGAATAATAACCGTGGGTTGACGGATACTGATGAAGCTTTGCAAATCGCTGAAGCTGCAGGATTGGATCTGGTAATTGTCTCTGAGGATAGAGAGATTCCAGTCGCTAAGATTTTGGACTATGGCAAACATCAGTACCAACAGAAAAAACGCCAGCATCAAAGTTCTAGAACAACTGTTAAAGAAGTCAGACTGCGTCCCAATGTTGGCGAGTCAGATTACAACTTGCGGATTGGTTGGGCGACTGAGTGGCTCGGAAAGGGTAATTCAGTGAAGTTCCAGGTTCGTTTACGTGGCCGGGAAAATCAGAATCGAGCACGTGCAATAGATCTGCTAGATCAAATCGTTACAGATCTATCTCAGGTCGGTAAAGTCCATACCTTGGATAGGCGGTCATTAATTGTGCAGATGATTCCAGGCTGAGTAGACGTCTTCAAGGTCTCTGGTGATGGATCGAAATCATCCAGATCCCTCTCGATTCCCTTAGAAAGCCAAGCTTTCGAGCGTTGTCTTCCTTGTTCTATCCGCAGGCGCATCCCCACAGGCGCCTGCAGAACTAAGGGCAGGGATCTTCCGTGTCTCTTATCTCAGCCTTAGTAGAATCATAAACTGTGATTCAAATCCCGCAAGGCCCCCCTTCAACAAAGGAGGAACTTAGCCAGCAATGGTTTGAAGACCCCCTTAAAAAGAGAGGCCTTGGGGGAACCAACATAAGTTTTAAGGTTTTAACTCACTTTATAGCGGTTTTCGCTGGTGTGAGGTACATGACGACGCCTGTAACGCTTGACCGATAAGGCTTCTGGTGTACCTTATCCGATCAAGAACCGCTATAAATTGCATCAAATCAAATTCCCGATATTGAGCATCCATTAAATGTCAAGCTTTAAATCACTTAAAATTTCCAAGGCAGTCCGTTATCAAAATGCAGCCCTGGAATATTACCTAGGACTGACGAATTCTCCCTATCTTCACTACGGTTATTGGGAGCCAATTCCAACTTCTTCCGATGAGTTAACCGTGGCTCGACTTCGAGCTGCGCAACAAGCCTATGCCGATCGCCTATTGTCGTTTATTCCTGCTGGAATCAAGACGATTTTGGATGTTGGTTGTGGCGTTGGGGGAAATGCTGCTTATCTGCTTTCTCAAGGGTTTTCGGTCGAGGGACTAGCCCCCGATCCATTTCAGCAGGAGCGGTTCCTGCACCGGACGCAAGGGAAAGCTCTGTTCCACCTGTCCCGATTTGAAGACTTTCAAGGAACTAGAACTTATGATTTATTGTTGTTTAGTGAAAGTAGTCAGTACATAGCGGCGACCGACATCGCTGTTGGCAGCCTGCGATCGCTGCGGTCGGGTGGGTATTTGTTGATTGCCGATATGTTTCGAAAAAGGGCTGAGTACCGTGAAGGTATTTTCTCAAACTGTCTGGTCATCACTGAACTGGAAGCAGCCCTAACCGAGCAAGGTTTTCAACTTGTCAAAGTTGAAGATATCTCAGGCCATGTGGCACCCACAATCGATCTCTGTTTGTATTATTTTCAAACCTTTGGACTGACAACCCTCAACTATATTGCACAACTGATATCAATTTCAGTACCTCTGCTGCACAGAATTGGTCAGCGGTTATACAACCGTTGGTTGAAAGAGCCAATTGATGAAGCGATGCAAGCTCGTACAATTTTTGACCAATACCTTTGTTATCAAATTCAACTTTGGCACCTACCTGCTGAACAATAAATGGTCTGCAAGTTGAATTAGTTAATTGCTGATCAATTGAGCTAAGGAACCTCAAATTAGTGACACAAAGACTATAAAGACTATTTGCTCACTCCAAGCTCTTTGCCGGTTTCATTATAGCGGTTCTCGCTGGTATGAGGTACGTAGTAATACCTGTAATGCTTTTTCAGCAAGGCTTCTGCTATACATTGTTCGATCAGGAACCGCTATAATTTTCAGTTTTAATAGCTGTAACCCATGTAGTGTGTAGGTTTGCGGTTTTGAAAGCCGATTACAACAACACATGGATTGTTTAATTAAACTATAATGGTAAATATAAAGCCCAGTAGGAGGGCACCATGAACAACACAACAACAAAAGGGAAAACCCTTAATTCTAATGAAAGTCATCACAGCGATGGTAGTGAACTGATCCCTGCTGAAATCCAAGCAAATATCCGTCGCAACGAAATTGATTTACTTGATGGTTCTTTTGCAAACGCCTACACTACAGACGATGAAGGTCTGATCAATAACTTTGCAATTGAGCCTGATATCTATGGAGCAGAGTATCCTTCATTGCGGCAGCAGCGGCGATACGTTTTCCTAGGGGCAGGAGCCAGTCTATTAGTGATCATGCTATTACTGATTGCATTTTTTGTTAGCTAAACGTCTTTTGTTAGCTAAACGTCAACGTGACAAAATTTGCTTCGTGGCAATCGATCTGCTATAAACATCGCCAAGTAGGCTATTAAACCTGATTTTGTGATAGTAGTAGTCTGACAAAAACGATAACGCATCGTCTCCCTATTAAGAGTGCGTTACGTACTTGAGCAATCCTTCTACGCATGTGTGGTGAATCTTCGATGTGCAACTACACCTGCTTGCTTATATAAATCTAAAAAGGAATTTATGTCTACCCTCTATAATCCGGCTCTTCACGAAGAACCCCGAAACCTGCCTACAAAGGTTGTCCCTCCAATCGCAAGAGAATCTCTTTTAAGTTGGCTAGAAAGTACTGGTAGATTTCAAAACAATGAAACTGATGAACTGCAAATGGTTCACAGTATGACAGAAGACCTGGATGATATCTTGGAATCAGAGTATTTTTTGGAAACTAACGAAGAAAAAATAGACGAAGAAGAGTAAAGATGTGTTGTCCTAAAGCATTTTTTTAGAGGTGATTGTCCTAATACTTAATCAGTATTATCAGTGAATTATTTCTGTACATAGATATAGCGGTTCTCGGTCAAGTGCGGTACGCTTTCAGCCCTAAAACCCTTGCCAGTCAGAGGGCGATCGCGCCTCATTGGTTTAGGAACCGCTATATATAATGTTCTTAACGAATAAAATTCAGATTGCCTGAATCGCATTTTCAATGAGAATCCTTGTTTATCAGGGGTTTCAGGGGGTTTTCTGCACCGCTAAAATTTACGCCTTTGCGTGGCGGAGAACAATAGTGAAGTGTTGGGATTCAAACCTCAACACCCATCTCTGAGTATGAGTATTGCTGCTCATTTAGGATGGATGAATCGCACGTATGCGGTTGGAGTCCAGAGATGATCAAAATTTCAGTTGATTCACAGGTGTCGTTTTCTCGGTCCTTGGTTTATGCCACTTATCGGGACAAACTGATGGAGTTGGGGCCATATCTGCCCAATGTGCGATCGCTGCAGCTCAAGTCTCGCCAGGAAGCGGATCAACAGGTGCGACTGGTGCTGGAGTGGCATGGGGGTGGGGACATCCCATCTGCTGCTCGATCACTTTTGAGTGAAGAACTGTTTACCTGGACAGAATACGATGTCTGGGACAACAACAAATTTACTGTGGACTGGCGGATTGAAACCCATGCCTACCGCGAAGCGGTGTTTCTTGCTGGCAAGAACCGCTTTCTAGATCAAGGCGATCGCACATTAGTCGAAAGCCGAGCCGAATTGAGGATTGATCTCAGCGCAATGCATGGTGTGCCACCTTTCTTGCGCAGTCAGTTGGTTCACCTGGTCGAAGAGCTTTTGGCCAAAAAAATTGAACCGAATCTGGTCCAGATGGGGCAGAGCGTGCAGAAGTATCTGGAACAAACGCAGAAAATCCGGTAAAGCCAGGATAAGGACTCTTGGCAACAAATGTGATGGTGATAAAAATTCGGAAGGCGCAAGCGCTGCGACTTGGAAGACATTCCACTGGGAACGTATGCGATCGCAGTCATTCATGATCAGAACAGGAACGACAAACTCGATACCAACTGGCTGGGTATCCCTACAGAAGGCTACAGTTTTTCAAACGATACAAAAGCTGCAGGCAGCGCGCCTGCGTTTTCTGCCGCCAGTTTCCCAGAGGATGGGCGGAACCTGGATTTTACGATTCGCTTGCATGACTGAATGTCC
>Ga0272446_1001185_pt1 | contig 38744 bp, 19 predicted proteins | sample YNPCB0061_FD_194587 | JGI IMG/M metagenome (GOLD analysis project Ga0272446, IMG submission 194587) | Hot spring microbial mat communities from Yellowstone National Park, WY, United States - YNP-CB-006-1 | ecosystem: Environmental > Aquatic > Thermal springs > Hot (42-90C) > Sediment | place...
GTGGGGGGCCGGGGAACACAGGGTTCCCCGACCCCCGGCTCGCGGGCTGCGCCCGCCCTCACCTATGCCCCGGCGGTCGCCGGGACGGTGGCCGCCAGCACGCGCGCCGCTCCGGCCTCGCGCAGGGCGCTCTCGACCGCCAGACGGGCCGCGGGGGTAACCAGGGCCAGCATCACTCCGCCCCACCCCGCGCCAGAGAGCTTGGCTCCCAGGGCGCCCGCTGCCCTCGCTGCCGCCACCAGGCGCTCCAGGTCGGGCGACGAGACGCCGATCTGCTCGAGCAGGGCCTGGTTGGCGTTGAGGAGCGCCCCCAGGAGGGGAAGGTCGCCGGTGGCCAGGGCTGCGCGCGCCCGCGTCACCAGTTCGCCCACCTGGTCGAAGAGCGCCTCGTAGCGCCGCGGGTCGGCGCGCCAGCCTTCCCGCACCGCGCCCACCGGCAGCCGGGTGGCGCTGCGCACGCCGGTATCGCCGACTACCAGCAGCAGCGGGGCGGCGATGGTCAGGGTTTCGATCAACGGCGCCGGCTCGCGCCGCTCGAACCAGATCGCCCGCTCATGGGCCACGACGGTGTTATCAATGCCACTGGGCGTGCCGTGGAAGCGCCGTTCGCTGGCGTAGACCAGGGCGGCCACCTCCTCGGGCGCCAGCTCCACCCCCGCGTGGGTCGCCAGCGCGCGCACCAGGGCCGTGCCGATCGCCGCGCCGCTACCCATCCCGCTGGCGATGGGGATGTCCGAACGCAATTGAACGATCAGATCCGTTTCACGCTGTCCCAGACGCGCCAGGGCCGCCAGGGCCAACTCGCTCAACGGATGCTTGGGTTGGCCGGCAGCGGTCCAGGTCTCGCCCAGGTCGGGCGCGATGAAACGCAGCCCGCTGCCGGGCGCACCCGGTTCTATCCGGGCATAGGCGCGCACATCGCTCAGCGGCGCGGCAATCGCCGGGCGCCCGTAGACCACGGCATGCTCGCCGCAGAGAATGAGCTTTCCGGGGGCGGAGACGCTGATCATGGCTGATGTGAACATAGTCTCCTGGTGCAGGGGCGTGGGGAAACCAGGTTTCCCCACGCCCCCGCCCGCGTGAGGGCGCAGCCCACAAGCAGGGGTCTGGGGAACCCTGGTTTCCCCAGGCCCTCACCCAGGAGGGTGTGGGCGGGCGTAGCCCTCCCAGGAACAACCTGTTTCATCTCGTGGGGGTGTGGGGAAACCGGGGTTCCCCACACCCCCGCCCGCGGGAGAGGTTGGGCAGGCGCAGCCCGCAAGCAGGGGTCTGGGGAAACCCGGTTTCCCCCCATCCGTAAGTGTTCACACCTGGGGTAACTCACGCGCCTGGGAGCGCGGGCGTCCCGCCCGCGTCGCGTCTCCGCGGGCAAGATGCCCGCGCTCCCAGGAGAACGGTGAACACGTCCCCCCCATCCCTCATCACTCCCACTCGATCGTTGCCGGAGGCTTGGAGGAGATATCATAGACCACCCGGTTCACGCCGGGAACTTCGTTGACGATGCGGCTGCTCACCCGGGCCAGCACCTCGTAGGGCAGGCGCGCCCAGTCGGCGGTCATGTAATCTTCGGTGGTGATGGCCCGCAGGGCGATCGTGTCGGCATACGTGCGACCGTCGCCCATCACGCCCACGCTCTGCACCGGCAGCAGCACGGCGAAGGCCTGCTGCGTGGCGCGGTAGAGACCGGCGGCGCGCAATTCTTCCAGGAAGATCGCGTCGGCCCGGCGCAGCGTTTCCAGTCGCGCGAAGCTGACCGGGCCGATGATGCGCACCGCCAGCCCCGGCCCAGGGAAGGGGTGGCGCCAGACCCAATCTTCGGGCAGACCCAACTCCAGCCCCGCCGCCCGCACTTCGTCCTTGAACAGGTAGCGCAGCGGCTCCACCAGTTCCATCTGCATATCCGCCGGGAGGCCGCCGACGTTGTGATGGGTCTTGATCGTCACGCCCTTCTGGCGATCGGGCGCGCGCGACTCGATCACGTCGGGGTAGAGGGTGCCCTGGACCAGCACGTTCACGTTGCCCAGGGCGCGGGCCTCGCGCTCGAAGATGCGGATGAACCGTTCGCCGATGATCTTGCGCTTGCGCTCCGGGTCGGCGACGCCTTCCAGCGCGCCGAGGAACTCCTCGCGGGCATCCACGGCGATCAGCGGCACGTGGAAGTGCTCGCGGAAGGTGGCGATGACCTGTTCGGCCTCGCCGAGCCGCAGCAGGCCGTTATCCACGAACACGCAGGTCAGCCGCTCGCCGACGGCGCGATGGACAATCAGGGCTGCCACGGCCGAGTCCACGCCCCCGGAAAGGGCACAGATCACCCGCCGCTCGGGGCCGACCTGGGCGCGCACGCGCTCGACCGCCTCGGCGACGAAGCTGGCGGGGCGCCAGTCGGCTACCGCGCCGCAGACGCGAAACACGAAGTTGCGTAGCAGGTCGCGCCCATGGACGGTATGCACCACCTCGGGGTGGAACTGCACTCCGTACCAGCGCCGCGTGTCGTCGGCGATGGCGGCGAAGGGCGCGGCAGGGCTGGCGGCGATGGCGCGGAAGCCGGGCGGCAGGGCCTCGATGCGGTCGCCGTGGCTCATCCACACCGCCTGCGTCGGTGGCGCGCCGGCAAAGAGTTCGTCCGGTTCGAGCACCTCGATGCTCGCCGGGCCGAACTCGCGCGTATCATGGCGCACCACGATGCCGCCGAGGGCCTGGCTCATCAACTGCATGCCGTAACAGATCCCCAGCGCCGGCAGGCCACTGGCGGGCAACCAGGCGGGCAACCCCGGCGCGCCCGGCTCGTAGACGCTCGCGGGGCCGCCGGAGAGGATGACGCCCAGCGGATTGAGCGCGCGCACCTGTTCCTCGGAGGCATCGTGGGGCAACAACTCGCTGTACACGCCCAGTTCGCGCACGCGGCGCACGATCAACTGGGCCGTCTGCGAGCCGAAATCAAGCACGGGAACGCTCTGATGGGTCATGGGATGGTGATCCTTTACAACGTTCTCCTCGGGCGGAGGAGGGTGTGGGAAAACCCGGTTGCCCCATCCCCCTGCGCGCGGGCCGCGCCCGCACCTTCCCGCGGGCGGGGGCCTGGGGAAACCCGGTTTCCTCATCCCCCTGCGCACGGGCCGCGCGTCGTGGTCGTGGGTTTGGCGCTCGGCGCGGCCTCCCCCTCCCCCTGCGCGCGGGCCGCGCGTCGTGGTCGTGGGTTTGGCGCTCGGCGCGGCCTCCCCCTCCCCCTGCGCGCGGGCCGCGCCCGCATCTTCCCGCGGGTGGGGGCGTGGGGAACCCCGGTTGCCCCATCCCCCTGCTCTAGCAGCCTATGTTCATGTTAGACGGTCATGCGCATCGCGCACCACGCCGGATGCAATCGGCCCGGGAGCGCGGGCATCCCGCCCGCGCCACGTCTCCGCGGGCACGGTGCCGGCCCCCTCCCTGACCCTCCCCCGTTTAGGGGCGGACAGAACATCCGAGCCAATGCGGCTTCTACCGCATTGGGACGCCCCAGCGCGCGGCTCTGGTCGCCCCTCTCCCGCGCGCGGGAGAGGGGCAGGGGGTGAGGGCCAATCAACGCATCCCAACGCCATAAAGCCCCTCGGCGCTCATGTGTTCTGTCCGCCCCTAAAACCCTCCCCCGCTGGGGGCGGGAACCTGGCGCCTCCCCCCAGCGGGGGGAGGCTGGGAGGGGTGGCTGCGACAAGGTATTGCTGCTAAACCCTCCCGCGGGCGAGCCATAGGCACGGACATGGACGCGCGGGGGCAGCGCGGAGGGCGCAGCCTCCCCGCGCCCCGCCAACGGTAACGTGGGCGCGAACCATGCCCTGGCCTGCACAAGGATAGATCTAACCTGTTGAGGCGTGGCGGAGACGGCCGCGGTTAAAGGGGATGACCCGCTCCTCGGGGTAATCGGGCTCGGGGGAGGCGAAGTCGGGCGTAACCACCACCGAGTTGTCGCCACCGAAGCGATTCGATACGTAGGCGTCAGCCTGCCAGTCGTTGTGCCACTCGGCGCCATCGAAGAGGTACCGGTACTCGTAAGCGCGACCGGCCTCCAACTCAACGGTCGCTATCCAACCTGTCTCGGTCTGCCGCAACGGTGTCGCCAGTTCGTCCCAGTTGTTGAAGTCGCCTACGACGGAGATCGAGTCGGCCCAGATCGCGGCGGGTATCGCAAAGGTAACGAGCACTTTACCGTCACGGCCGGGTCGCTTAGTGATCATCACGCTACTCCTTTGTTGCGTGGCGCCAACCTCATTGTTGGTTTCATCCGTCTATCGTGAACATAGGCCCTCGGAGTGGAGGATGGGGAAACGCGGGTTCCCCACGCCCCCGCCCCCGGGCGGGCATGGCCCTCCCAGGAACAACCTTCTATTCATCGGGGGAGGCGCGGCGGGCCTGGCCCACCGCGATCCCGTGGTTCCGCCCGTGGCGGGGGCGCGCCCTGGCGCGGACCGCATGCGCCTGTCGCCGCGGGCGGAACAGGGGGCGCGCTGAATCTGCGCCTTCCCCCGCCCCGCCAACGGTAATGCAGGGGTGAACCATATGTTTGAAGTATAACATATTATGCGACGGGATCTGTTTGCTTTACGTCGCCGGAGTTGCCGTTCGGGGGAGCGCGAAGGACGGCAAGGGCCATGCGGGCGGCTGCGCCTCCCCGCGCCCCTTCGAGACGATACCGGCCGGTCACGGCACGGCGGCGTTGAGCCGGTATATCGTTACCTCGTCTTGCTCAAATACGACCGTGCCCAGGCTGGCGAACTTCGCCAGGCTCTCCGGGGGGTACAGCCGCCGCTCCAGGCCGCCGATATAGACAAAGTCCACACGGTACTGGCGCAACAGGCGCTGGGCCTCCGACGGGTCACTGGTCAGGTAGATCGCATCCACCGCCGCGCAGCGGGGCGTGAGTTCGGCGCGGGCCTCAGGGTCGCCCCCGCGCCACTGGATCTGGTGGCCGGCCCAGCCGAGCACGGTAGGTATGCCCGTGGCCGCCGCGACCCCGCCATAGCCTTCGCTGTTGTACGAGCCGCCACAGCGTCGCGCCGCGCGATCCTCCACCGCCACCGCCTCCAGCACCACGCTGCCCACCGGGGCCTCGCGGCGCAGCCAGGCCAGCGAGGCCGCCCCGGCGGGGCTGAGTTCGCGCGGCGTGCGGCCCACCAGGCCGGTGATGCTCCCCCGCGCATACTCGCGCACCGTCAGCCAGGGATAGACCAGCGCCCCCGCCAGCAACGCCAGGGCCAGACCGGCGGCGCTCCACCCCGCCAGACGCGCCCGGCCCTCCGTTCGGGCCAGGATCCACCACAGGCAGAAGGGCGCCAGCGTCCCCCATAGCAGCCAGATCTGGTAGTAGAACTTGAACACGGTGTTCATCCGCGCCGAGAAGCCCTCGAAGACGTCGCGGATATAGACCAGTTCGACCCCGAGCAGCACCGCGCAGCCCAGAGCCGCCAGGAGCAAGGCGAAGCTCTGGCCGGCGCGCTCTGCCAGGGCGCGCGCCCGCAGCAGCGCCAGGGCGCCCAGGCCCGCCAGGGCCAGCAGCGGAAAGCCGCTCAGCAGGCCGGCCAGCAGGAGCGCCGGAGGCAACCAGAGTAGAAGGCGCGCGGTGGAGGGCCGCGCCGGCGCCGCGACCCCGAGACGCGCGATCAGGGAGACGCTCGAAGCGTGAGCAGGCGCCGCCACCGGCGCCGCTGCGGGCGCCGGCCGCGGCGCAGCCAGGTACACAAAGGCGACGATTGGAACGGCGAACAGTCCGAAGATGACGGTGAAGGCGTGCAACCCCGTGCGTGAACCGAGAAAGGGCGCCAGGATGCTGCTCAACCGCCCGATCAGGGGCAGATCGATCAGGGGATCAGCGCCGCCGACCAGCGAGCGGAAGGTGAGATGAAAGGGCAAGAATAGCAGATAGGCCGCGCCGATGAGCAGCAGCAGCCTACGCCCCGCCGCGCGCCAGGGGCGCGGCGTGCCGCTCCCGAGGAGGCGCAGGGTCAGGGCGGCGGCGTAGAGCAGAACGTAGGTCGGCAGATCCCAGCTATTGATCGCGTAGAGGCTGCCGATGACGATCCCCGCCAGGACCAGTTCGCCCCACTCACGCCGGCCCCGGCCCGGCGCCGGCGCCTCGGGGCGGGCCAGGACTGCGAGGGCCAGGGCGGCGGCGAGCATGCCGAAGGGCAGGGCCATCACGTGGGGATGCATATCGCCCAGGCGAAAGCTGAAAAAGGGAAACTCGGTGATGGTGTAGCGCCGCTCCTCGCCACTGAACGGCTGCGTGTCCCACAACGAACGCGAGGGCCACCACCAGTTAAACTCCGTCAGCCTGTCGCGCCGCTCCCAGCCGCTGATCGTTCCGAACTCGCCGGTCACGGCGGGGTAGGGCAGGCTGATCGTCGTCGCGCCGCTCAGCGCCTGCCGGGTCGCCGCCAGGGCCTGGCGCCCGTCGAGGGCCACCACGCGCTCATCGCCCAGCAGCACCTGGAGCGCGCCCGACTGGTTGCCCGCCCCCAGCACGAAGATCACTCCCAGCAGGGCGAAGAGCGGAACGCTCCACCGGCGCCACCCCCGCCGGCAGATGGGGTGGTCGCGCGCCGCCAGGGCGATCATGTTGGCGATCATCCCTGCCACCGCCTGCGCGGTCATGGCGAAGATCAGCGCCAGCGACAGGTTGTAGGCGGCCGACGGTTCCAGGGCGGCCAGTTGGGCCACCGTGGCCATGAGCAGGTAGCCGAAGTAGTAGTAGTTGATGCTGAAGCCGGCGAGCCAGGGGTCGGCGGGCGGAAATATCCCCGAGCGTCCGATTGCGTTGAAGAAGGCGAAGTCCATGGGGCGCTCGGTGCCCCATGGCGTCGGGTCGTGGGCCCGCAGCCACACTGCGGCCAGCAGCGCGCCGAGGAAGAGCGCCTCGGCGGCCAGCACGCCCGGCCAGCGCGTCCTCAGCGCCGCCCGCGCCGCCGCCAGCGTCGCCCGCGGCCCGCCCAGCGCCGCCACCCCCGACGCCGCCACCGCCACCGCCGCAATGACAATCGCCGGCGCGGCGAAGGGGACCAGCCCGAACATCGCCAGCAGCCAGGCCAGGTAGCCGGTGAGCAACAGCCCCAGCGGCCGCGCCAGGCTGAAGCCCCCATCGGGCAGGGCGCGCAGCAGCCAGTTTGTCAGCGGCAGGCCCGCCAGGCCGATCAGGGAAGCGATCAACCACCAGATGAGAATGTCAGACGCCATATGTTTTTTGATGTGGGGGCGTTTTCTCAGGAGGCTGCGGCCTTCCCATTTTAGATTTTAGATTGCGGATGGTAGATTGCCGCTCAATGCAACCAGAAGCGCTCCAGCGCTCACGAGCTTGCGGCGTCTCGATGACGCTCTGGTCATCGGGCAGGGAGTGGGGCGACCGGGTTGCCCCCCGCCCCGCAGTCAACCGTCAAGGATCTGCAACCTGCAGACCATCAAGCAACCGCCGCGCCTCAGCGGCCCAGGGGCCGTCGGGGGCCAGGATGAGGTAGATCTCCAGTTCGGCCCGCGCGCGCTCGCGGTCGCCTTGCTGGGCGAAGAGTTTGCCGAGGCTGAAGTAGGGGTCCGGGGCTGACGGGTCGGCGACCACCGCCTGGCTCAGGGCGATCTCGGCTTTGTCGAGGCGTCCCCAGGCGAGCAGCGCACTGCCGAGTTTGTGCCAGTTCGCGGCGTTTGGCTCGGCGCGGGCGGCCATGAGGTACGCCTCCTCGGCCTCATCGTAGCGTCCCGCCTCGGCCAGGATATCGCCCCAGAGGTGCATCACGCCAATGTCGCGCGGGTTGGCCCGCGCGGCCCGCTCCAGAATCTGCGCCGCCTCGTCCAGCCGGCCCTGGTCGCGGTAACGCACCGCCAGACCAAAGGCCAGCGGCCCGTCGGTGGGGTTCGCCGCCAGGGCGGCCTCCAGGTCCTCCAGATCGGCTGGCGGGGGGCCCGCCGGTCGCGCCGACGCCCCGCTGCCCGCGAGGGGCCGCCAGGCATAGCCCGGCGGTACGCCTGTCACCCGATAGATGCGCGTCTGCCGGGCATCGTACACCGTCTCCAGATACGTGCCGCGCATCTGCTCGAACTTGGCCAGGCCCGCGACGGGGTAGAAGGCGCGCTCGACCCCGCCGACGTAGATGTAATCAACCCGGTAGCGCGCCAGGAAGCGCAGCGCCGTCTCCACATCGGGGGTGCGGAAAAACGTATCCAGGTCACGCTCGCGCCGGGCCGCGACCGCCGGGTCGCGCTGTTCGTTGACGTGGAGGGCGCTGATCACCGTGGGCAGGCCGGTGCTGGCGGCCACGCGGATGCCGTAGGCCCGGTAGAAGAACAGGCTCGCTTGCACGACCACCGGGGTGCCGGCAATCTCGCGGTTCAACCAGGCGATCGCCGGCCCGTCGCCCGAGAGATCCACCTCGACCTGGGTCACGCCCGGCTCGCATCCGCCGTAGGCCAGGCAATCGTAGGTAAAGCGCGCCTGATCGAGAAAAGCCAGGCCATCGAGCGTTGGTCCTGTTTGCACCGGCATGCGCGTAGCCAGGCGACTGGGCGCCCCGGCGAGCGGGTAGATTGCGGCGAGGGCCGCCAGCACCCCCAGCGCTGCCAGCGTGGCCCGCGCGCCCACCCGCCCCCACACCCGCCGCGCCCCCCGCAGCAACAGCGGCAGGCTCGCCGCCGCGGCGATCGCCAGCAATACCCAGACCTGCAACCCGAACTTGAAGACCGTGTTCATCCGGTACCACTCGCCGCCGTCCAGGTGATCGCGAATGTAGACCAGCTCGATCCCCAGCGAGACCGCCAGCGCCACCCAGACCAGAAGCAACCCGTACCAGACGGGCGCGCTGATGGCCCGCCGCGGCAACAGCGTCGCCCCCAGCATCAGCAGCGCGACCAGGGCCAGCCGCAGCCCCAGCGTGGGCAGCGCGGCCCCCAACAGCAGCAAGCCCGCGACCACGCCTACCGGCAACCACGCCCCCGCCGCGCCGGGCGCCACGGTGCGGGTCACTCCCAGGGCAAGCGGGGAGCGGCCGCGGGCGTTCGCGGACGGGGCGTAGACGCGCCAGGCCGCGCCGATCAGGGTCGGCAGCAGCACTGCCACAAACAGGCCGTAGATCACCAGGTAGTCGCGCGGCGTCGTCCCATCGGTTAGCGGCACCAGGCCGACGCCCCCCACAGGCGCCCAGTAACGGTCGAAGAACGGCGCGAAGAGGGCCAGACCACCGGCGACCACCGCCACCGCAACTAACCCCGCCCGAACCAGACGGCCCCAGGGCGCCCCCGCGGCCCGCGGGCCGGGCGCGCGCCAGGCCGCCCCCAGCAGGGCCAGGCTCGCTACCAGGGCATAGGTCGGCACGTCCCACGAATTGGTTACCGCCAGGGTTCCCAGCGTCAACCCCAGCATGAGCAGGGGCGCGTGGCGCAGAGGGAGCGCCCCGGCCTCCGTTCGGGGTGATGATACCCTTCCATCCAACAGGCGGTATCCCAGCGCCAGGGCCAGCAGCGTGATCGGCAGGGCGATGGTGTGCGGGTGCAGGTCGGCGTAGAGGAAGGCGAAGGCGGGGAACTCGTTGATGGTGTGCGGGATCACCCGGCTCGGCCCGACGAACCAGTCGCCGAGCCGGGCCCCGAAGCCGGCCAATCCGCCCTGTCGCAGCGCCTCGGCGACGGCGGGAAAACCTTGCGACCAGCCCACGGCGAAGAAGCCGGCCAGGTTCCCCGCCACGCCCACCAGCGCCGCCGCGAGCGCGCCGTAGCGCGCCCGTCCGGTCAACTGGCTGACCAGGGCAAAGGCCGCCGCCAGGGTCAGACCGGCGATCGTCGCCAGGGCCAGGTTGAAGCCCATTGCCGCGGGAAGGCCGGCCATCCGCACCGGCAGGGCGACAAGAAAATAGCCGTAGTAGTAGTAGTTGATGTAGCCGCCGCTGAAGAAGGGATCGTAGGGTGGCAGCACCGGGCTGCGCAACACGGCGTTGAGGAAGCCAAGCTCCATCGGCTTCTCGCCGCCCCAGATCGGGTGCCACAGGTCAGGGTTCAGGGCGCGAATCAGGGCCAGGCCGCTGAAGCCGGCCAGGAACGCGCCCTCGCTCGCCAGCACGGCTGCCCGCCGCGCCCACAACGCCTGCCCCAGGCCGGTCAACCCGCGTCCGACACGCGCCAGGGCGCCCCCCTCCGCCCCTCGTCCCATCCACCAGAGCAGCGCCAGGTTCAGCAGCAGCGCCAGCGCCAGGCCCAGGGGCAGCCCGGCGCCGTTGTAGCGCCAGAGGCCCAGACTGGCCGGCAACCAGACCACGTAGCCTGCCAGCAGCCACCCGACCAGCTTCGCCCAGGTCCATCCGGCGTCGCGCCAGCCGCCGAAGACGGCATGGGCCGCCGGCAACCCCGCCAGGGCCAGGGCATACAGCGCCGCGAGCCAGGCCAGGAGCGCCAGCCAGGAGTTCTCCGCCGCCAGGCGGTTCCAGTCCGCCGGGGCCATCGCCGGCAACGCATTGACCGGCGTCCTGAGCATCAGCGGCGGGGGCGTATCAGTGGCGGGCGGGGTTACGTCAAGGTCGCTGGTGAGCATGCGCGGGGTCGCCGGGCCGACGACCCGGTAGATCGTCGTCGTGCCCTGCGCGAAGACCCGCTCCAGGTCACCCCGGGCGGCCAACTGCTCGAACCTGGCCAGGCGGGCCGGGTCATAACTGGCCCGTTCCACGCCGCCGACGTAGACATACGTCACGCCATAGCTCCGCAGCAGGGCCAGCGCCTCGTCCGGGTCGGCCCCGGCGTAGATCCGCTGCACGGCCCGCTGGCGGGCGGCGATCACTGCTCCGGCCCCCACGGCGTTGCGCTGCTGCACCTGGTGCCACTCCCAGCCCAGGAGGGTCGGCAGGCCGGTGTGCGCCGCGACGCGCCCGGCCCACTGGTAGGAGGGCAGGTGCGCTTCGAGGATGATTGGCGTGCCAGAGACATTGCGCCGCAGCCAGGCGATCGCCGCGGCGTCTTCATCGAGCGAAAAGGCCTCGCCGTAGCGTTGCGCGGACACCGCGGCCATAAACGCCGTTCCATCGAGGGTGCGCGGCGCGTCCGGCGCCCAGCGGTCGGCGGCGCGCGCCGGGGTAGCCGTGAGGGGGTAGATCAGCGCCGCGACGGCCAGCAGGGCCAACCCGCCGCGCGCGATGAGACGCGGCGCGGCCCCCGGCGCGACCCACAGCCGCGGGAGCAGCGCCGCGATCCCCAGGGCGAAGAGCATCCAGGCGTGCAACCCGAACTTGAACACCGTGTTCATGCGCCCGATGTCGCCCCTGACCGTCACCACCTCCACCAGCGCGAGCAGGCCCAGGCCCCCGGCCAGCCAGAGGCCCGGGATCAGCAGCGCCAGCGGGGCGCGCCGCAGGCGCCACAGCAGCCAGAGCGCCCCGCCGAGCAGCGGGATCAGCAGCGTCAGGGCCGGCCAGTCCAGCGCCAGACCGATCACCGCGATGCTCGCGGCGATGCCCGCCGCGCCCGCCGCGACCTTTGGCCCGGCGAGGCGCCGGATCAGCAGCGCCCCGGCGATGGCCGTGGCGAAGAGCCAGTGGCCGTAGAGCAGAAAAGCCTCGCGCAGCGTCGTCCGTGGTGCGCCGAGCGCCTGCCCGAGCAGGGTGGGCGCGAGGCCCTCGCGCCAGAGTTCCACGCCCGAAGACTCGGTGGCGAAGTTGGCGACAAAGGGGGCGAAGAACAGGTTGCCGCTGACTGCCATCAGCAGCGGCGGCCCGGCGATCCCCAGCAGGCCCCGGGCCACCCCCCGCCCGCGACTGGCCCGCCAGCCCGCCACTGCCAGCAGCAGGGCGGCCAGGCCGACGAAGGTGGGGTAATCCCACGTGTTGGTCGCGCGGATGGCCCCCGCCAGGAGGCCCATCGCCAGGGCGTGGACCACGACGCGACCCATCTGGCGCGGCACGTCGCGCGCGTAGGCCACGGCCAGCCCCAGCAGGGCCAGGCTGAGGGGCATGACCAGCATATGGGCGTGCAGATCGCCAAAGAGGAAGGTGAAGAACGGAAACTCGTTCACCGTTCCCGGCACGATCCGCGTCGCGTCCCAGTAGGCCCACTCGGGGCGGCCCTTCGCCGCCTGCTCGGCGGCGTAGCCGTTGAGGAACCAGACGGCCTGGGCCAGGTTGCCCAGGAGCAGCGCCAGCGCCGGCGCCAGACCCGCCGCCGTCAGCGCCCGCCGCTCCCTGACCGCATCGGCCCGCCCGCCGAGGAGGTTGTAGACCACGCCCCAGGCCCCCAGCGCGGTGAGGCCGAGCACGGTGGCGACGGCCAGGTTGTAGGCCACCCCCGGCGCGGCGCCGCTGAGATGGGTCAACGCGCCGGCCAGCACGAAGCCGAAGTAATAGTAGTTGATGAAGCCGCCCGCGTGCCAGGGATCGTAGGGCGGGAACGCGGCGCTGCGCAGCACTGCGTTGAAGTAGGCGAAATCCATCAACTTCTCGCCGCCGCGGGCGGGGTGCCACAGATCCGGGTTGAGCAGCCGCAACACGATGCCCAGAAGGAAGAAGCCCAGGAACAGCGCCTCGGCGCTGAGCAGGGCGGCGCGGCGCGCCCTCCCGAAGGCTCGCAGCCCGGCCCGTTGGCGCCAGGCCGCCGCCAGGCCCGCCAGCATCAGCGGGGCAGCGCACAGCCAGAGCGTCGCCGGGGCGAAGGGCAGCGGGAACGGCCCCCAGCCCACCGCGCCGGCGTTGCCGCGCCCGGGAATGCCCGGATCATTCCCCAGACTGCCCGCAAGCCAGGCCAGGTAGGCCACCAGCAGCAGAGCGAGGATCTTCGCCAGGCTGAACCCCCGGTCGGGCAGGCGCGGCAGCAAGGGGAAGAGCAGGGCGAAGGTCGCCAGGCTCAGCGCCTCCAGCGCCAGCAACCAGGTCAACGGGGCCAGCGGCGGCGGCAAGGCGTAACCCGCCCATGACCCGCCGGCGGCATAGCGGCGCCACTGGCCATCGGTCAGGCGCAGCGCCGCCGGGTGGCGGTCGGCGATGAGCACCGGGGACTTGTACACCTCCTCCCAGAGCACGTCGCCGGTGATCAGCGCCTCGGCCCGCTCGCGCGAGTAGGCGGCAGTCTTCTCGAAGATCAGCACCCGGGGATGGTCGTAGACGTGGAACGCCTCTTCGGCCCCCTGGTCGGGGATCTCGATCCCCAGTATGCGCGGGTAGGAGGTAATCTCCGCCGCCAGCCGGAAGCCCAGTTCGCCGCTGAACAGGCTGTGGTAGTAGCGCATTAGCGCCGGGTAGCGCATGCGCAGCCGCGAGGCGCTGTCGTAGATACGGTTGCTGGTAAGGGTGATGTAATCGGCGCGGTCGAGCTGGTCGAGCAACCCTTCTTCATAGGCGCCGCTCAGCCCCGCGCCGCCGAAGTACTTGCGCGGCTCATCCTCGGCATACGGCGCCGACTGGAGGCCCTGGAAGGTCGCGCCCCAGGCGGCATCGGCGGCCTGCAAGGGCAAGGGATCATCCCAGATCTCCGACATCACGAACGCGCCGGGCGGCGCGTTATCGGCCAGCCAGCGCGCGGCCATCACCCGCGAGTGGGGCTGGGTGTAGATTCGTGAGAAAGCGTAGGCCCAGGCCAGGGTTGCCAGCGCCACCAGCGGCAGCGCCCACTGCCCGCCGCGAACCGCCAGCGCCCGCCAGGAGGGCGAAGGCACCGGTTCGCGCGCCAGGTCGGCCAGGCGCATGAGCCCCCAGGCCCCGAAGACGGTCAACGCGCCGTAGATCGGCAGCAGGTAGCGCAGAGTGATCGCGAACTGCCCCCCCTGCCAGCCAAAGTAGAAGCCGATCCACGCCAGCAGCACCCAGGCCGGGCTGAGCGGCAGCGACGCGGCCCGCGGCCACAGCGCCCGGCGCAGGCCCCCCAGGGCAAAGGCCGCCGCGCCCCCCCAGGCCGCCAACCCCAGCGCCGGACCCATGCCCCAGAGGACCATGTTCACCCAGGGGAACAGGTAGGGCGTGCGCCCGACCCACTGCTGCGAAGGCGGGTAATCCAGTTCTCCGCTCACCAGCGCCCGCACCGAACTGATGTTGCTCACGAAGCGCGGCTCAGGCCGGATATCGAGAAAACCGGCCCCCTGGAGCCAGCCTGCCAGTTGGGGCCGGCCCTCGGCAACCAGCACCGGCGACATTGGCGTCGAGCCGGTGAACGCATCGGGCGCGAGGGTGCGGAAGCTGAGCAGCGTCAGCGCGCCGGCCAGGATCAGCAGCGGCAACTCGCGCCACAGGAAGCGCTCCCAGGCCAGCGCGGCCACCGGCGCGCCCTCCGCGCGGCTGGCCCCCTGCGCCCACCGCCACGCCGCCACCACCGCCGCGACAATCGCCGCCAACCCCAGCGTCGCCAGCGTGATACGGTTCGCCATCGCCGCGCCAATGGCAAGGCCAAGCGCCGCGTAACTCGACCAGCCCCCGCCTTGAGCGACCCGCAGCGCCCAGTACAGGCTGAGCAGGCAGAAGAAGGTGGAAAAGATAGGATCAACGAAGAAATGGGCCTGCTGGATCTGCATCACGGTCAGCGCCGCGAGCAGCGCGGCCAGCAACCCGACTCGCCGGTCAAAGAGCCGCCGCCCGATCAGGTACACCAGGACGATCGAACCCAGATCGAAGAGCACCGCCAGTCCGCGCCCGACCTTCTGGATCTGGCCGTAGAGGGTCAGATCGCGGCCCTCGGGGTTGAGCAGCGGGATCAACAGGCTGGCGCGAGGGAAGACGCGCTCGGGGTTCGCCACCGGCGGACCATAATAGTCGGTGCGCCGTTCTCCGGGGTTCGCGGGATCGGCGCCCACTCGTGGCGGCCCATTGATCCGCGGCGCCTGCGCCGGCAGAGCTTCCGCGGGCGTGAGCATCACCGCCGCCACCCTGGCGGCGATGACCGGGAAAGGCCCGTAGACATACAGGGGAAAGCGGTCGTAGTTACGTGGGTTGAGGGGCGAGCGCGACGAGTCGTACAACTCGCTCAGGCTGCCGGGGAGCCGCACCGTCGAAGCGACATCGGAGAAAAAGCGCTCATCGGGGTGCTGGCCGGTATCGCTGTCCCAATCGGTCAGACTGAGGGTGCGAAAATATGCCCCGAGCAAGAGGATGATCGCCAGCAAGATGCGCGGCGCCCAGACCGAACGCAACGATGCCGGCGAGATGGCACGGCGCGAAGCTACGCGAGGCTGTTCGATATTCACACTGACCGCCTGTGATGCGGCGCGCCGACACGCGCCACCCGACAGAAAACGAGGGCCCGCGCCCCCGCTGCATTATACAGAATCGCTCCGCGAAGGGGCAAGGCGACAGGCCTGGGCACAGGGCTAGTGCCAATCACATAAGCGCATACGGCGCCGCAGCCCCCCTCCCAACCTCCCCCCGCTGGGGGGAGGAGTCCAGCTCCCTCCCCCAGCGGGAAAGGGCTAGGGAGGGGGCGAAGAACTTATTTGAGAGGTATTGGGGCCCGTGCAACGCCTGAGATGCTTCCTGGGAGGGCGGCGCCCTCCCCAACCCTCCCGCGGGCAGGGGCGTGGGGAAAACCCGGTTTCCCCACCCCGCTGCGCGAAGGCGGTTGAAAAGAACGCCAGCCTGTGCTACACTGTCGCTTTGGGCTCAATACGTTTCAAATAAGATGACCAACCCCCTCTCCGGCCCTCCTCCGCTGGGGGCGGGAGTGCGGCTCCTCCCCCCAGCGGGGGGAGGTTGGGAGGGGAGCTGAAACGCCGCATGCGCTTATTTGAATACGGTATTGGCTTCAGGCCGGCGCGCGCCGGCTCTAGCGCTGTGGGAGTATTGTGCGGGCCAGGCGGCCCCACGAGATGAGGAACAGCATGGCTACCCAGTTCACCCTCGACGTCCAGCCCCGCACGGTGCTGGGCAAACAAGTCAAGCACCTGCGAACCCAGGGGCTGATCCCGGCGACGGTCTACGGCAAAGGCATCGAACCTGCCTCGGTGCAGGTCAATGGGCGCGCGTTTATGGCGGTGTACCGCAAAGCGGGCAAGACCGCCGTGATCGAGTTGCACATGGGCGCGGCCAGGCAGGCCGCCTTTGTGCAGGCGGTGCAGCGGCACCCTCTCACGCGCGATATCATTCACATTGATTTCAAGGTGGTGGATCTGCGCAAGGCCATTCACGTGGACGTGCCGGTGGTGACCGTCGGCGTATCGCCGCTGGTGGCCCGCGGCGACGCGCTGATCAACCATGCGCTCAATACGGTGATGGTCGAGGCCCTCCCTGCCGACGTGCCCCAGCACATTGATGTGGACGTCAGCGGCCTCGACGCCCTTGACAAGACCATCCACGTGCGTGATCTTCCACCCTCGCCGACCTACAGGATCCTGACCGACGGCGACGAGGTGCTGATCTCGCTGACACCGGTGCGCGCCGTCGTGGCCGAGGGGCCCGTCGAAGAGGTGCCGGTCGAACCAGAGTTAATCCGCCGCGAGCGCGCCAAGGAAGAGGAGGAGGAATAGTAACTGTTCACACCCTGGGTAACCCACGCGCCTGGGAGCGAGGGCGTCCTGTCCTCGTTGCGTCTCCGCGGGCAAGCTGCCCGCGCTCCCAGGCGCAATGTGAACGCTTACGAAGCATAGTACGGCGTGCCGCAACGCGCTCAGGAGAGGGTGTGGGAGGGCTTTGCCATCCCACACGCTTCTGTCACCCGGCGTAGGTGCGGCCCTTCCAACTCACGCCCCGCCCGCTGCGCACACGCCACATCCCGCACAGAGCCACCACCAGGTAGGCCAGCAACCCCAATGGCCAGAGCAGCGCATAGAGCGGGTTGAGCCGGTACTGGCGCCGGTACATGGCGCCCCAGAGCCACAATCCTGCCGCCCAGGCCAGAACGCCGGCAGCCATCACGAATGCCGCCTCACCTGACCCGCTGGCCAGCAGCGCCGCCCCGATCCAGATCAACGTGAGCGGCCCCCAGGCCAGCGCCAGTTGCCACACGGCCGCCTGCCACGAGCGCGCCCCGCTGTTGCGCGCCCCCGCGGCGGCATGCTTGGCGAGACCCTCGGCAACTTCGCGCCCGTTGTGATACATCCGCGTGCTGAGATACTCCAGACCTTCGGCGCTGCCCACCCGGAAGCCCGCCGCGCGGATGGCCTGGGCCAGATGCACGTCCTCCAACACCTTGTCGCGCACCGCGCCATGACCGCCGATCGCCTCGTAGGCTGCGCGGCGCACCAGGATGCACTGCCCGTTCGCCAGCACCTCCTCGGGGCGCGTGGCGGGATGCTCGAAGTGCTCGATCGGGTAGATCGTGGTAATGAAGGCCAGGAAGGGCGGCAGCATCACCCGTTCCCAGAAGGTTCCCAGTTCAAGAAAGGGCCAGAGCGTAACCAGGTCGAGGTCACGGCGCCAGGCGCGCGTCAGGAGCGCGGCCGCCAGGTCGGGGTGGGGCGCCGTATCAGCATCAAGAAACAACAGCCACTCGCCCCGCGCCTGCGCGCCGAGCTGTTGGCAGGCAAAGCTCTTGCCGACCCACCCCTGCGGCAGTGACCGGCCACGGAGCACCCGCAGCCGCGCGTCGCCGGCAAACCCCGCCAGCACCCCGGCGGTCCCATCGGTGGAAGCATCGTCCAGCACCAGCACCTCGAAGCGGGGATAGCGCTGGGCGAGGGCGCCGGCCACGCAGCGACCGATGCTGCGTTCCTCGTTGCGCGCGGGGATCAGCACCGAGACCAGCGGGGCAGCGGCGGGCAGCGGCTCAGGCGGCGCGAGACGGGGGCGGGCGCGCAGGCGCGCCCATTCGCGGGCGTAGCCGGCAATGAGCAGGGCAGACGCCGCAGCGGCCAGGGTCAGGCTCATCGGTATTGCTCTTCTGGGGGGCTCTGTCATCCGGCAGGGGATGGGAGAACCGGGTTGCCTCATCTGCCGGAGTGAAACAGACCATACGATAGATGATGAACAGATTATAAACCGAAAATGGGGGTAGACTGGCTACAATATGGTTGGGGCCTGGCTTCCATCGCCGGGCAGGCGCGGGTTGACAGCAGCGCCAGCGGCAAGGCGCGGTTCGCCGGTTTGCCTTGCCGGTCGCGCGCGGGGAACGATGCATCCAGAGTCGTCGGGCGCAATCAGGAAAAACTGGCTTTGCCCGCGTTGGTATAGTCAGATCACCAGCCCTTGCCCCCATCATTTCCGCGTTCATCCCAACCAGGCGCGGGCAACGCCAGAGGTGCGATTCCATGCCTGAAGTACCGGTTGTCTTGCTGTACCTCGCCCTGGGGATCGCCGCCAGCCTGCTCGCGGCGTATGCCTGGAGTCGGCGGTACTACCGGAGCAGCCGTCCCTTTACGCTGCTGATGGGCGCGCTGGCGTACTGGTGCAGCGCGCGGGCGCTGGCCATCGCCGACCCCAGCTTCGAAGGGACGGTGTTCTGGGCCTTGATGCAGGTAGGCGGGATCGCCCTGATCATGCCGGCGTGGCTGCTGCTGGCCCTGTCGTACACCGGGCAGCGCTGGCGACGCCATCTCCCGGTGCTCACGGCGATCTTCGTGCCCGCCGCGGTGTTCTTTGTGCTGGCGATGAGCAATAGTCTGCACCGGCTCTGGTGGACGCAGGTCGTGCCGGACACCAGTCGCGGCTTCATGTGGGTGCAATCAACCTGGGGGCCGGTGTTCTGGATGCACACGATCTATGCGTACGGCTGTTTCATCGTAAGCGTCGCGTTCCTGGCGCGGGCCGCCGCGCAAGCCCCGGCGCCGGAGCGGCGCCTGGCCTGGCTCATGCTGATAGCCTCGCTCATCCCAACCGTGGGGAACGCGGCCTATCTGGCCGGGGCGCGACCGATCGGCCCGGACGATCCCACGCCGATCCTGCTCTTTTTCAGCGGATTGATCGCCCTCCCCGCCACCGTCCACTCGCGGGTCGTCGATCTGGCGCCGCTGGTCGCCCGCGAGGCCCTGGCGGCGCTGCCTGACGGGATCATCGTGCTCGACAACGATCAGCGCGTGGCGGAGATCAACGGCGCGGCGGCGGGCATGCTCGGCACGGACGAACGCACGGCCCTGGGAAGAGCGCTGGCGGCCCTGCTCAATGGGAGCCCCCTGGGAGTGGCCCTGCGGCCCGTCCTGGGCGATTTGCGCCAGCCGTCCACCCATCTGGCAAGCTATACCGAGAAGGACAAACACACGATCGAGGTCCGCGTCCGCCCGCTGAAGGCGGCCAACGGAGCGGTGGCCGGGGCGCTGCTGCTGTTGCGCGATGTAAGCGAACGTGTGAACGCCGAACAAAGCCGCGCGCAGCATCTGGCTGAGTTGAGCCTGATCAACCGGGTGGCGCGGGTCACCAACACCGCCCCCGACGCCGAAGGACTGGTGCGCGCCGCCGCCGCAACCATTGCCGCCGCCGGGGTCTGGGATCGGGTGACCGTCGGGCTTCTCGCCCCGGACGGCAGGCGGCTCGATGTTGTGGCCGACATTGGCAGCGAGGGCCAGGGCCGGGGTTATGAGGGCCAGTCAATCGACGGCGCGGAGGGTGAAGCCCTGATTGCTCTGCTGCGCTCCGGCGAAAGTCACCTCCTCGACCTGAGCGACCCGGCGACGGCTGGGAGCGTCCTGGGGCGCGCGGTGGCCAACGAGGGGATCGGGCAGTTGTTGCTGGTGCCGCTCTTCCACCAGAGAGCGCCCCTGGGCATGCTGGCCCTCGGCACCATCACGCTGCAGCCAGGCAGCGCGGCCCTGCCCCGCGTCGCGGAGACCATCGGTGAGTTGATCACCGACGCCGTGGTGCGCGCGAGGCTGTACGACGAGGTGCGCCAGGCCGACCGTCTGAAGACCTCGTTTCTCGCCAGCGTCAGCCACGAACTCCGCAATCCCCTGACCTCGATTATCGGGTACATCGAGTTGTTCCGGCGCGGGATCTACGGCACGCTCGATGAGCGTTTCACCGAACCGCTCCGCTATATGCATCTGAGCAGCACCACGCTCTTGCGCATGATCAACGACATTCTCGACTTTACCCGCGCCGAGGCCGGCCACTTGCACGTCGAGATACAGCCGGTGAACGTGCGTCATGTCGTCGCCAATGTCATCGGGCAACTCCAGCCACAGATCCGCGAGCGCGGGCTGGCCTTTGAACTGGACATCGCCCCCGATCTTCCCCTGGCGCAGGGCAACAAGGCGCGCCTGGAGCAGATCGTGACCAATCTGCTCAGCAACGCGATCAAGTTCACCGAACAAGGGCAGATCAGTGTGCGCGCCTGCCGGGCCAACGACCGGGTGCGCCTGAGCGTTACCGATACGGGGATCGGCATCCCCTCCGAGCATCTTGAGGTCATCTTCCAGGAATTTCGCCGGGTCGAGACGGCCGACCGCCGGGTGAACGGCGCCGGTCTGGGCCTGGCGATCAGCCGCCGGCTCGTCGAGTTGATGGGCGGCACGATCAACGTAGAAAGCGCGCTCGGGAGAGGTTCTACCTTTACGGTTGAACTACCGGTGGCGCAGGCGCAGGTGGCGCCAGCGCCTGCTCACGCGCTGGAACACACCGACACAAAAAGCGGCGGCGCACAGGCGCCGCCGGAACAGGAGCGAGCCGTAGCAGGGATCATCAACGTCGAGGGCGCGTGACGGTACCCCCGATTCTGTCGCGTGCCGCCATCTCTCTCTCCGCGTTTGCGGAGGCCGCTTGTAGCGTGCCGGGTGTTGCCCGGGTTGCCCGCGCGGCTGCGATGCGAGCGAGCGGGGTGGTCCAGACGTCGCGCTGCGACTTCCACCGATGAGCCCGCCCCACGCACCTTGCTCCCCCTCAGCCGGCGCCGTCGCCTGGCCGCCGACATTGCTGCCGACGCCGTTGGTCTCTTACACCAACCGTTTCAGCCCTTACCTGAGCCCTGACGGGCCATCGGCGGGAATGCTTGCTGTTGCCGTCTTGCGTCACGCGCAGGTCACCCCGCGCGCGCCCCCGCTTGCTGTTTCGCGGGGCGGCCTTCCACGCAATGGTGGTCGAGGAGTCGGGAAGTTCCTCTGGGGGATGGCCCCAGCGGCGGCATGTCACGCGCCTTCTGGCTACATTATACCATGGCATGTTGCCAAATCTGCGATGTGCCCTTGACGGTCTGGAGGGTGGGTGTGGAAGGGCCAGGCCCCTCCCCGGCCACCCCCGTAGTCCGGTGTCGAGGCGAGCGGTCAAGTTCGTTTGAAATATGCCATAGCCTTCAAGGAGCGGCGCACCACCGCGCCCAGGCGCCGCGCGCCCTCTTCAAGCTCGGCGGGCGCGAACAGGCTGAAAGCCAGGCGCAGGTAGTTCTGCCCGCCGCTGTCGGCATAACAGCGGCTGCCGGGCAGGTAGGCCACCCCCGCTGCTTCAGCGATGGGCAACATCGCCAGCGTATCGAGCGGCAGCGGTAGACGCACCCAGACGAAGTAGCCGCCGAGCACAGGGGCCCAGGTGCAGCCGGTGGGCAGATGGAGGGCCAGGGATGTCAGCAGCGCGTCGCGCCGGGCGCGCAAGACCTGGCGCAGATGGGCCACGTGCGGGTCGAGATGGCCCTGTTCCAGCAGCGTGGCGAGGATGGTGGCCGTAAAGTGGTTCACTCCGCCGCCACTGTCGAGCATGCCCGATCGACAGCAGCGACGCACCAGTGCCGGATCGGCGAGCATCCAGCCGAGGCGCAGGCCGGGGGCCAGCAGTTTGGAAAACGTGCCCAGACGGATGATCGGGCCGCCGGGCGCCAGCCGGTACAGTGGCGGTGGCGGCGGGGTTTCGTACCAGAGTTCCCCGTAGGCGTCATCTTCGATCACCGTCAGACCCTCGCGCGAGGCCAGTTCCACCAGGGCCTGGCGGCGCTCGGGCGCGAGGGTCGCTCCGGTGGGATTGCTGTAATTCGGCGTCAGGTAGAGAAAGGCCACCCGTTCGTTATGGGCGCGCAGCATCTGCAGCAGCGCCCCGGCCGTCTCCACGTGCATGCCTCGCGAGTCCCCCGGCACGGCTACCAGGCGCAGCCCGTGATCGTGGAAGATCCGTAGCGCCAGATGGTACGTCGGCGCTTCGACCAGGGCCACATCGCCCGGACGGCTCAACAGGGTGCAGAGCAACGCCAGAGCCTGGGAGACGCCGCCGGTAATCATCACCTGGTCCGCAGGGGTGCTAACGCCTTCGATACTTTCCAGTCGCGCCTGCACCTGGGTGATCAGGCGCCCTGGCCCCTGTTCCGCGCCGTAGGCCAGCGCCTCTGCGCCGTGGTCGCTCAGCGCGCGCCCGGCCGCCTCCGCAACCATCTCGACCGGCAGCAGATCGGGATCGAGATGCCCCCAACCCAACTCGATGATACCAGGACGCAGGTGCAGTTGTATTTCGGGGAGCACGCCCATGAGCGTTCCTTCCTAAACTTGAAAATGGGGGAACCAGGTTCCCCCATACCCCCGCCCGCATGAGGGTTGGGGAGGGCGCCGCCCTCGAGGAGGAGGATGGGGAAACCGGGTTTCCCCATCCCCCCACCCGGTGGGAGGGTTTGGGAGGGCTGCGCCCTCCCAGGACGTATGTTCATCCCGTCGGTGTGCGGCGCAGCCCCATGGACGGCTGGTAAGCAAACGACCACGTATCGGCATGTTGCGACTTTTCATCACCGGTGAAGAAACGTATAATGAGTCGACCCGGCAGGGCACAGGCCCGGCGCGCACTGACAGGGACGTCATGAAAGGGGGCAGCGATGCTGGAAGCCGAATCTTCCCCGGTCCTCGAACCGGGCGACGCGGAGGCGCCCATGGTTCGGCGGCGACTGGTGACGACGCTGTGGCGCGCGGTGCTGTTCGGCGCCGGCCTGTTTGTCTTTATCCTGGCCCTCGAGTCGTTGAAACGCGGCGCCGGGGCCTACGGTTCGCTGGCCTCGGGCCTGTTTCGGGTGGAATCGCCCGCCGGGGCGCTGGGACTGGGCTGGTTGCTGGCCTACCTCTTCCTGAGCGGCTCGCCGGTAGCAGCGCTCGCCGTCTCGCTGTTTGCCGCTGGCTCGCTGGATGCACTGCAAACCCTGATGATGATCACCGGCTCTCGTCTGGGCGCCTCGCTGGTCGTGCTGGTCACCGGGCTGATCTACGCCGCGCGGGGACGGCACAGCACCGAAGGAGTAGCCGTGGGAGTGCTGTCCCTGCTCACGACGGCGGTGATTTACCTGCCGGCGATGGCGCTGGCCTATGCGCTCGTGGCGGGCGAGTTCATCACCGTGCCGGCGATCAGCGCCACGGCGCCGCTGACATCGCTGCTCGACCCGATCGTCGATCCGATCGCCGGGGTGATGCTCGACCATATTTCACCCCTGGGTCTGATCGGCATGGGCATCCTCTTCCTGATGGGCGCGTTTACCCTGCTCGACCGTGCCCTGCCGACCATCCATCACGAGAGTCGCGCGCTGGGGCGCGTCGAACGGCTCTCTGGCAGCCCTACGGCCATGTTTCTCCTGGGCGCCGGCATTACCAGTGTGACGCTGTCGGTCTCGGTCTCGGTCTCGGCGCTGGTGCCACTCGCCGCGCGCGGGGTGGTGCGGCGCGAACGGGTGGTACCCTATATTATGGGCGCCAACATTACCACCTTTGTCGATACGCTGGTGGCCGCGCTGATCGTAGCCGGCTCGGCGGCGTTCGCCATCGTGCTGATCGAGATGGTCTGCGTCACCTTCTTCTCGCTGCTGGCGCTCGCCTGTTGCTACCATCCCCTTGAACGCTCGTTGTTGCGCCTGCAACAGGTGATCATGCACAATCATCGCGCCACCGCCGCGTTCGCCGCCGTGCTGGTACTGGCGCCACTGGGGTTACTGCTGCTCTGGCGCTAAGGGCCGCGCGCAGAGGTACGTCGAAACCGGTCAACCGCGGCCACGAGGCTTGCCGGGATGCGGGTGCTGTCTTGAGTTGCCGCGCCTGACAGGTTTTTTGACTCGGCGATGAGCTCAAGCGCCACGTTGACTTGCGGATCGTTCTCGATGGGGAAGCGCCACCATTCAACATCAAGGACCTTATCGGGAAGAATGCCGCGCCCTTCGATCAGCGTGCCATCGGGCAAGCGATAGCCCACCGTGGCCAGCAGCAGGCGCGATCCATCGGCGTAATCGTAGCTGTAGAGGTTCTCGGTATTGCCGGCGCTGGGCATGCCAACGACCCTGGCGCGGCCCAGGGCCTGCAGGCCGCCAGCGAACATCTCGGCGGCGCTGGCAGTGTCGGGGCCGATGAGCACCACGACAGGCACGCGCTCGATACCAGCGATGGTTTTTCCGGCGGGAACCTTCTGTTCCTCATTGACGTTCCGGCCCCGGGTGCTGCCGATGCTGCCCCCATCCTGAAACAGGGCCACGGTCTGGAGCATCAGGTGGACGTAGCCGCCCGAGTTGGCGCGCACATCGAGGATCAACCCCTCGAGCGGCCCCCTGGCCAGGAGTTGCTCGACGCCGGTGCGCACTTTCTCATCAACCCCCTCCACGTAGAAACTGGGGATCTCCACGTAGCCGATGGCCCGACCGGGGAGCGTTGTCACGCGCACCTGGTTGAAGGCATCGGCATTGATCACCTCGCGCTGCACCTCGACCTCGCGGGGCGCTTGCTGGCCCGTGCGCACTGTCAGGCGCACACTGGCGCCCGGCGCGCCGCGCACGGCGCCGATTGGCCCGTCGGGGCCGAAGGCGGCGCTGTCGGTGAAGGGAATGCCGTTGACCGCCAGGATAATGTCACGCGGGAGGATGCCCGCCCGCGCCGCGGGGCCGTCGGGCACCAGCGCGGTGATCAACCCGCCCTCTTCAACCGGGCGGATCTGTGCGCCGATGCCGCCGTAGCGGTACTCACCGCGGTACTCGGCCTCCTGCGCGGCAACCTCCTGGGGTGACTCGAACCGCGAGTGTTCATCGTCGAGCAGGGCGATCAATTCACGCATCAGGGCGTAGAATGTCTCCGGATCGGCCGCCGCGGCGACCCGCGGGGCGAATTCGATCCGCGCCCGCTCCCAATCTACCCCGCGGTAGTCCTCGTACACATACGTGTCGCGCACCGTGGTCCAGACCTGCTCGAAGATCTCGGTACGCAACTCGGCAGAGACAGGGGCCAGGGTCGGCGTAGGATCGAGCGGAACGGGCGTAGGAGTGGGCGGCGCGGGGGTCGGGCTGGGCGTGGGGGTGGGAGTGAAGGTGGCCGTCGCGGACGGGGTGCGGCTCGCCGGCGCCGCCGTGGGCGACGTGGTGACGACGGCCTCTGCGGCGGGCGCCGGGGACGATGCGGGCGGTCCGGGAAGCCAGGCGCATCCGGCGATCAGCAGGGCGGCAAGCAGGGCGATGATCTGGCGAGAGCGGCGATACATTCCGATGTTCTTGACAATGAAGATGGGGAAGGCAGGGTATCTCACGCCCATGCCCGGATGTTCGGGTCAGCGGCCTTCTTATCATCATACCACCGCGCCGCAACGAGCGACAGGGCCTGTGTACCGTCAGCCCGCCACTAAGGGTTCACATGTCTCCTAACGTGAAAATAGGCCCCAGGGGCGTGGGGAAACCCGGTTTCCCCATCCCCCCACCCGGTGAGAGGGTTTGGGAGGGCTACGCCCTCCCAAGAATTATTTTCATCCCGTCAGTGTGCGGCGGAGCCGCATGGACGGCTGGGAGCGCGGGCAGCTTGCCCGCGGAGACGCGACGAGGGCGGGACGGCCTCGCTCCCGGGCGCGTGTGTTACCCCAGGTGTGAACAGTTACGCCCTCCATGCAATTTGACTCGCCTGTAGCGACCTGCTATAATCGCAGTTGTCGCGCCGAAGTGGCGGAATGGCAGACGCGGCGGTCTCAAAAACCGCTGGGGGCAACCCCGTGTGGGTTCGAGTCCCACCTTCGGCACCATTCGCCACGGCAAGCGCGCGAGCAGTCGGGGCGTGGCTCAGCCTGGTAGAGCGCCGCGTTCGGGTCGCGGAGGTCGGTGGTTCAAATCCACTCGCCCCGACCAGGTTTCGGGGGTGTCTGCAGCACGCAGGCGCCCCGATTTGTTGTATCGAGAGCAGGGTTGCTGGCACGATTACAGGTTGGCCCGCGCAGCATCGCGGGTGTTGCGCGTCTCAGCGTCGTTGTGGCGCTGGCGTCGCTCCTGCTGGGCGCCTGTGGCGAGGCGGCGGTGCTGCCACCACGCCCTACGCCGGTGCCAACCCTGGCGCGCCTGCCGAGCGTAACGCCCTTCCCCTCCACCCCGACGCTCCTGGCGCTGACCCCGACGGCGTCGCCGGCCCCGGCAACCCCCGAAGCGCCTCTGGCTCGCGTTGCCGTGGTCGCCAATCTGCGCGCCGGCCCCGGCACGGAACATCCGATCCTCGATGTCTTCGAAGCCGGCGCGCCGGTGCGCTTACTCGGCCGCTCCGGGGCGTGGTACCAGGTCGAGGGCCCCGGCGACCAGCGCGGCTGGATGGCGGCGGAGGTGCTGGAGATCGACCCGCTGACCGCCGGCGCCATCCCGGAGATCCGCCCGTGAGCTGTGAAACGCGGGCGCCTCTGCGCCGCCAGTACGAACGCACGGCAATGCACGGCAACGGAAGCCACAGACAACCGGCAGGTTCCCCGCGGTTCGGCGCGTCCCGTTCGGGCCGCTGGCGCCTGAACATTACCAACCGGCTGCGCTGGTCGTTCCTCGTTGGTTCTACCCTGCCGCTGCTGCTGGTGGGCGCTCTGCTGATCGTCATGCTGCTGCAGGTGCAGCAACGCAATGCCTATGCCAGTCAGCAGGCCCTCGCCGATAAGGTTGCCGGCAATATCGCCACCTTTCTCTACGACCTCGAACAGCAGTTGTTGCGCGCGGCGCGCGAACTCGACCCCACCATGCCGGCGGCGCAGTTGCGCCCGACCGTGGAGCGCCTGGCCAATAGTTCGCCCGACTTGCGGGCGATCACGGTGGTGAACGCCGAAGGACGCATCATCGCCATCGGGTGCAGTGAGTTGCTTTCGCGACTCGGCATCGCCGTTCTGCCGTTGGAACCGGCGCTGCTTGAGCCGGCGGTGCGGATCGGGCGGGGCGGACGCACGGCGATTGTGCCCGGAACTGAGGGCGAGCCGGTCTTTCAGGTGGTGCTGCCGGTGCGTAGCGCCAGTGGCAGCATCCTCGGCGCTATTGGCGCCGAGGTCAGCGCCGCGCGCATCCGCCAGATGCTGCGCCTGGGGGTGCAGGAAACTGGCAAGACGGTGTACCTGGTTGACGGGAACCGGCGCCTGCAGTTGAGCGATAGTCTGCGGCCCTGGCAGCCGCCCGCCGATCTGAGCGCCCTGTACGCTGATGGGCAGACGGCCGCCGAATACCCCGGCGGCGCCAGGGTGCGGGTGGTCGGCGCGCGGGCGCCGGTCGCGCCGGTCTCGGCGATGAACTGGTCGGTAGTGGTCGAACAACCCTCCAGCGAGTTCTTCGTGGAGGTCTATCGCGGGGTGAGCCTGCTCGCGGCGCTGGTGGGGCTGGTGGGCCTGCTGGCGCTGCTCTGGTCGTTCTACCAGGCGCGGCGCCTGGTTGTGCCCATCCGCGCCCTGACCGCGGGAGCGCAGGAACTGGCCGGCGGGCGCCTGGACCACCGCATCGAGGTTGAGCCAGGCGACGAACTGGGGCAACTGGCCAGCGCCTTCAACCATATGGCCGGGCAACTCCAACACAGCCTGCGGGAGATCGGGTACCAGAACGAGCGCCTGCGCCACGGTCTCACCCTGGCCCGCGACATTCAGCAGGGCTTGCTGCCGTCGGCGCCGCCGTGGGGCGCCGATCTGCTGCGGGTGTATGGGCGCTCGCTCCCGGCGAGCGAGGTCGGCGGCGATTTCTACACCTACCTCAACCTGGGCGATGGCCGCGTGGCCATTGCCATCGGTGACATCTCGGGCAAGGGGGTGGCCGCGGCCCTGCTCATGGCACTCACCAGCTCGACACTGGAGTCGCAGGCGCGCCTGTTCGCCAACCCGTCGGAGATGCTCCAGGGCATGCACCTGACCCTGCGCCAGCGGCTGCAGGCCAACCAGATGAACGCGGCGGTGCTGATCGCTCTGTTCGACCCCGAGGAGCGCCTGGTGACCATCGCCAACGCGGGGATGATCGCCCCGCTGCTGCTCCAGTGCCGCGGCGACGGCCAGGGCCAGGGCCGTTTCCTCGACGTGGGCGGCTTGCCCATTGGCACCCGTATCAACGGGCCGTACTACGATGTCAGCGTGCCGCTTGAGCCTGGCGACACGCTACTCTTCCTGAGCGACGGGATCGTCGAGGCCCACAACGCCGAAGGTGAGCTGTTTGGCTTCGAACGCCTCGAACACCTGGTGAGGACCTTCACGCCGGGGATGGACGTGCACGAGATCGTCCAGCGCATCATTCGCGCGGTGCTGAGCTTCGCCGGAAGCGCCGAACCGCACGACGACATCACCATTATCGCCGTGCGGCTGCCGCTGCGTTCCTCGCCGGACTCTGTCAGGGCGCCCGCGACACCATGCGCCACGGGTAGCGATGTATAATGAAGAGGGTGTACCCTTGTTCCGGCGCCTCTCGACCAGAGCGCCGGTGGCGCACGCGCCCCAGGAGCAGGTATGCAGCTCTACAACACCCTCGCCCGCGAAAAAGAACCCTTCGCCATCCCCCGGGATCGCCCGGTAACCATGTATGTCTGCGGCGTGACGCCCTACGATACCACCCATATCGGCCATGCGCGCACGTTTCTGACCTTCGATGTGTTGTTGCGCTACCTGCGCTGGAAGGGCGCCGACGTGCGCTACTGCCAGAATGTGACCGATGTTGATGACCCGCTGTTCGCCCGCGCTGCCCGCGATGGGGTGCACTGGCAGGACCTGGCGAAGCGCCAGGTCGCCCAGTTGCGCGAGGATTTCGCGGGGCTCAATCTGGTCCCGCCGACGTACTTCCCGTGGGCCAGCGAGGAGATCGGGGCCATGATCCCGATCATCGAGCGGCTGGTGCAACTGGGCCACGCCTATGTGGTTGATGGGAACGTGTACTTCAGCATCCGTACCGATCCCGACTTCGGCAAAATGGCCCGCCTGGGCTACGAAGAGATGCTGGCAACCGCCAACCAGCGCGGCAATGATCCCCTTGACCCGCGGAAGCGCGACCCGCTCGACTTCGTGCTCTGGAAGACCGGCAAGCCCGGCGACCCCACCTGGGACAGTCCATGGGGACCGGGGCGGCCGGGCTGGCACATCGAGTGCAGCGCCATGGCAACCAGATATCTTGGCGAGCAGATTGACATCCACGGCGGCGGCGCAGACCTGATCTTCCCCCACCATCCCTGCGAGATCGCCCAGACCGAACCGGTCACCGGCAAGCGCCCGTTCGCGCGCATCTGGATGCATGCCGGTCTGGTCTGGCTCAACGGCGAGAAGATGAGCAAGTCGCTGGGCAACCTGGTCTTCGTCCGCGACGCGCTGCGGGAACATCGCGCCGATACGCTGCGCTGGTACCTGTTGAGCGAGCACTATCGCGAAGAGTTCGACTACCACCGCAATGCTCTGGGACGCTACGCGGCCCTGGTGGAGGAGTTGTGGCGCGCCGTCCGGGCTCGCGGCGGGAACGGCACGGCCCTCGACCTGACCCGCGGCTTCGACGAACTGGTGGCGTCAATGGACGATGACCTGAACACCCCGGCGGCGCTGGCGGTGCTGCACACCATGGTCGGCGACACCCTGGCCGCCGCCGCCGAAGGGCGCGACGTGGAACACGCCACCGCCCTGCTGCGCGAGGCGGCGACCATGCTCGGGTTTCGGTTGGCAGCTTGAGCGGGGCGCCCGCGCAGGCGTCCATGCGGCTCGCGCCGCACACCGACGGGATGAACACAAGGTTCTTCCTGGGAGGGCTGCGCCCTCCCGGACCCTCCCGCAGGCCCGGCCCGGGTGCGCGGTCCTCCGGCCCGCATCCGCAATGGGATAAAAAGGTTGTCCTGGGAGAGCTGCGCCCTCCCAAACCCTCCCACCGGGTTGGAGGTATGGGGAAACCGGGTTTCCCTATACCCCTGCGGGGCGGGGGCGTGGGGAAACCCCGTTTCCCCACACCCCTCCTCTGAGGGACTATGTTCACGTTATACGGTCATGCGCATGGCGCACAACGCCCGATGCAAACGGCCCGGGAGCGCGGGCACGGTGACCGCCCCTTCCCTGACCCTCCCCCGCTGGGGGCGGGCACCCGGCTCCTCCCCCCAGCGGGGGGAGGCTGGGGGGGAGGCTGAACCCTGCGAACGATGTTCACCTCAGGCACCATGCGCACGGCGCGCAACGCCGCGATGGTAAAGATGTCTACACGGACACGGACACACCTGCACGCGCATGGCACACGCCGGCGAGCGGTCAGGTCGTTGCCGATGCTGGCCCTGGCGCTTATCCTGGGGTTGCTGCTCACGGCATGCGCCGCGTTCCGGCCCGAGCAGCCGCAGGCGCCCGCCGGCACGCTGCGCTGGAGCCTCGAAGGGGTCAGTGACATGACCCGGCTCGACCCGGCGCGTCCGAGCGGCAATCAGGAGAACATCCCGCTGTACCTGATCTTCGGCGGCCTGGTGCGGCTGAATGACCGTCTGGAGGTGGTCGGCGACGGCGCGGAACGCTGGACCGTTAGCGATGATGGGACGGTGTATACGTTCTCCCTGCGGCCCAACCTGAAGTATGGCGACGGTACGCCGGTGGTCGCGCAGCACTTCGCCGATGCCCTGGCGCGCACCCTGGCCCCCGCCACCGGCACGGAGTTCGCGCTTACCTTCCTGCAGAACGTCATCGGCGCGCGCGAGGTGCGCGAAGGCAAGGCCTCCTCCCTGGCGGGCGCGCGCGCCCTCGACGAGCGGACGCTCGAGATCCGCCTCGACTCCCCGCGCGGCTACTTCGTCTCGCAACTCACCTACGCCATCACCTATCTGGCGCCACCCGGGGCGATCGAGGCCGCGGGCGCGGCCTGGCTCGACCGCGCCTTCGGCACCGGACCGTTTCGCGTCGTGGATCACGAGCCCGGGCAGCGCCTGGCGCTGGAGGGCAATCCGCACTACTGGGCCGGGCCGCCCGGCGTGGAGCGGGTGGAGTTTCGCTTCTTCCCCAACACCGATGCCGCCTTCAGCGCCTACCAGGCCGGCGAGGTTGACGTGATGGGCAGCGTGCAGGCCGGCGTGCCGGCGCTGCGGCTGGCCGAGACGGTGAACCGGCCCGACTTTCAGACGATCAGCGCGCCGGTGGCGCGCTACATTGGCTTCAATAATACCCAGCCGCCTTTCGACAATCTCTACGTGCGGCAGGCCTTCGCCCAGGCCGTGGACAAGGAACGCCTGGTGGCCCGCGCGCTCACGGACTCGGCCACCCCAGCCTGGCGCATCCTGCCCGCGGGCTTCGCGGGCACTCGCGAGCCGGTCACGCCGCTCGCCTTCGACCCCGTGGGCGCGCGCGCGGCGCTGGGTCTGGCCGGCTATGTCAGCGGCGCTGAGTTGCCGCCGGTGACGTTAACCTATGAGAGCGGCGACACCGACCTGGGCCGCGTGGCCGAGGAACTGCGACGCTTCTGGCGCGAGAGCCTGGGGGTGGACGTGGTCCTCGATCCGGTGCCGCGACAAACCCTGATCGATCGTCTGGACGCCCTGATCGTCAACCCCCGCGCCCCCGACGCGATGCAGATGTACCTCAGCGTCTGGGGCGCGGATTACCCTGACCCCCAGAACTTTCTCTCCCTCCAACTCCACAGCGCCTCGCCCTACAACAACGGGCGCTGGCAACATCCACGCTTCGACGAACTGGTGGAAGAGGCCGACCGCAAGAGCGGGCAGGGCGAGCAGGCCGAACGTTTCCGCCTGTACCGCGACGCCGAGCAGATCTCCATCAACGACGTGGGCTGGCTTCCCCTGTACAACCCGCTGGTCACCCTCGCCATTCGCCCGACGGTGCGCGGCCTGACGCCGACCGTCTCGCCCCAGGGGATCGTTGCCGTGGACTGGACCCAGGTGCGGATCGTGGAGGGGCAGTGACCCTCGCAGGGCATGACTGATTATGTCCGCTCGGCGCGCGACTTCCTATCCTCCGCTGCCCCGCTTCAGCCGCCGGCGGCGCCGGCGGCGGGTCCCGGCCTTTCGGCGGCGCCACCCCGTCCTGGCCTTTCTGGGCCGCCTGGCGCTGGCCTTCGTCAAACTGACCCTCGTGGCGCTGTTGCTCGCCGCGGGGGCCGGGCTGTGGCTCTACCAGCGCTACGCCCGCGATCTGCCCGACCCGGCGCAGATCGGCGAGCATCGCAGCTTTGAAACTACACGCATCTACGCCCGCGACGGCACGACCCTGCTCTACGAACTGGTCGGCCCCGAAGCGGGCCGGCGCACCCCTGTGGCCTTCGAGCAGATCCCCCAGGTGCTCAAGGACGCGACCATCGCCGTGGAAGATGCCGGGTTTTACCAGAACCCCGGCGTCGATCTGCGCGGGATCATCCGCGCGGCCCTCCAAAACTACCAGAGCGGCGAAATCGTCAGCGGCGCCTCCACCATTACGATGCAACTGGTGCGGAACATGCTCCTCGACCCCGAGGAGCGTCGTGAACGCAGCTACGAGCGCAAGCTGCGCGAAGCCATCCTGGCCTACCGCGTCAGTCGCGCCTATGGCAAGGACCAGATCCTCAACCTCTACCTCAACGAAGTGTACTATGGCGCCCAGGCCTACGGCGTCGAAGCGGCCGCGCAGGCCTATTTCTCGAAGCACGTCTGGGAGTTGACCCCCGCCGAGGCCACGCTGATCGCCGGCCTGCCCCAGGCGCCCACGACCTACAATCCCTTCACGGACTTTGCCGCCGCAAAAGCGCGTCAGCGGGTGACCCTGGACCTGATGGTCGAGCATGGGTTCCTGAGCCGCGCCGAGGCCGAGCGCATCTACGCCGAGCCGATCACCCTCGTGCCGCCCCGCACTGACCTGATCGCGCCGCACTTCGTCTTCTACGTGCGCGACCTGCTGGAGCGGCGCTACGGCCCCGATCTGCTCTACCGCGCCGGACTGCGGGTGATCACCAGCATTGACCTGGCCTGGCAGGCCGAGGCCCAGCGCGTCGCCCGCGAGCAGATCGAGGCCCTGCGGGCGCGCAACGCCTCCAACGCCGCCGTGGTCATGCTCGCCCCCGACGGGCAGATCCTGGCCATGGTCGGCAGCGTTGACTACAACGCGCCCGATGGGCAGGTCAACGTCGCGCTGGCCCGGCGTCAGCCCGGTTCGGCGCTCAAGCCGTTCGTCTACGCGGCCGCCCTGCAACGGGGCTGGACGCCGGCCACGGTGATCTGGGACACGCCGAGCCGCTGGGTCACTGCCGATGGCGTCGTCTACGAGCCGCGCAACTACGACAACGCCTTCCACGGGCCCCTGCGCCTGCGCATGACCCTGGCCAATTCGCTGAACATCCCCGCCGTCAAGGCGCTGGAGCATGTCGGCGTGCCGCATTTCGTCGAGGTGATGAGCCGCCTGGGGATCACCACCTTCGACGATCCCGGGCGCTTCGGGCTGGCGATGGCCCTGGGCAGCAACGAGGTGCGCCTGCTGGAACTGGCCGGGGCCTACAACGCCCTGCGCAACGGTGGGCGCTATGTGGCTCCGGTCGCCGTGCTCAAGGTGACCAACAGCCGCGGCGAGGTGCTGGAACGCTGGCAGCCCGACCCGGGCCGCCCGGTGTTCGGCCCGAACAGCGAGCAGATCGCCTACCTGATCACCAGCATCCTGAGCGACAACCAGGCCCGTCGCTACATGTTCGGGGCCAACAACGTGATGGAACTGCCCGAGGTGATCGCCGCGGCCAAGACCGGCACCTCGAACGATTTTCGCGACTCATGGGCGCTGGGCTACACGACCGAGGTGACCATCGGCGCATGGGTGGGCAACAACGACTCCTCGCCGATGGAAGAGGTAGCCGGGGCCAACGGGGCCGGGCAGATCTGGCGCGAGTTGATGCTGCGGTACCACCTCGGGCGTCCGGCTATGCCCTTTCCGCGCCCCGCGGGCATCGAAGAGATCCCCATCTGCGCCGACACCGGCGGGCGGGCCGGGCCAGGCTGCCCGCGCCCGATGACCGAACTGTTCATCGCCGGCACCGGGCCAGAAGAGGTGGACGTGGTCTACCAGACCGTGCGCGTCGGCGGCAACGGGACATGTCTGGCGGCCTCGTACACTCCCGCCGCGGAGGTGCGCGAGGTGCAGTACCCCCTCTACCCGCCGGAGTTCCGCGAGTGGGCCGCCCGCAACGCCCCGCAGCCGCCGACCGAGGTCTGCCCGCCGCCGCAGGCCCCGGCCGAGATCGTGGCGCGCCTGGCGCCTATCGGCGCCAGCGGCGTGGTCACCGGCACCCAGGTCTTTATCAGCGGCACGGCGCGCGGCCCCTTCAGCCTCGAAGTCGGCCCCGGCGGCGCCCCGACGACCTGGCAGACCATCGCCCAGAATCCTATGCCGGTGGAGGACGGCCTGCTGGGGGTCTGGATCACCGGCGGCCTGGCGCCCGGTGACTACACCCTGCGCCTGCGGGTGATCACCGTCGAGGGGCTCAGCGTCACGGCGGAGCAGGTGGTGCGCTATGCGCCGGGGAGATAGGGCCGCATCTCAATGCAACAGGAAGCGCTCTCCAGCGCTCACGAGCTTGCGGCGTCTCTATGACGCTCTGGTATCCCCCCCACCCCCATCCGGCGGGAGGGTCGGGGCGGGCAGCGCCCGCACGCAGGGGTATGGGGAAACCCGGTTTCCCCATACCTCACCCGGCGGGAGGGTCGGGGCGGGCAGCGCCCGCACGCAGGGGTATGGGGAAACCCGGTTTCCCCATACCTCACCCGGCGGGAGGGTCGGGGCGGGCAGCGCCCGCCGAGGAATAACCTTTTGCATCGTGGCATTGCGCGCCACGCGCATACCCTCCAAAATCTACAATCCAAAATCTACAATCCGATTACCCTCTGATCGTCGCTCCGATCTCCCGCTCCAGACCAGCGATGATCTTCCTACGCACGCGGGCAAGTTCGTCATCGGTCAGGGTGCGGTCGGGGGCGCGAAAGGTCAGGTGGTAGGTGAGGCTGCGGCGGTCGGCGCCGATCTGCGGCCCGGTATACACATCGAAGAGGGTCAGGCTCTCGAGGAGTGGGCCGGCCCCCCGGCGGATCAGCGCCGCCACGCGGTCGGCCGGCACCTCAGCCGGGGCGACGATGGAGAGATCCTGCACCGTGGCGGGGAACCGTGAGAGCGGCGCAAACGTCGGCGGGCGGGCCGCGCCGAAGAGCGCGTCGAGGTCCAGCTCGGCCGCCACCGCCCGCGGCACGCTCAGGCCCAGGCGTTCACGGGCGGCCGGGTGCAGTTCGCCCAGCACGCCCGCCCGCTGCGGGGGAGCAGCGCCAGCGTCCAGCAGCAGCGCGGCGGAGCGACCGGGATGGAAGCGCTCATCGTCGGTCAGGGGAACAAAGCGCACCTGGCCGGCAAGCCCGAGGCGCGCCACCAGCGCCTCGACCACCCCCTTGAGGTCGAAGAAATCGAAGGGTTGGCGGTCGGCGCCCTGCCAGCGTTCCGGTTCGCGCGGGCCGGCCATGGCGATGGCCAGACGGCGCGGCTCATCGGGAAGCCAGCGCCCATCCACGCCCGGAGGCTCGGGCTTGAGGTAGACGCGCCCGATCTCGAACAGCAGCGCCCGCTCGCGCTCGCGGAGGTTGAACTCCAGGGCCGCGGCCAGCGAGGGCAGCAGCGAGCGGCGCATGTAGGTCCGCTCGGGGGTGTTGGGGTTGGCCAGTTTGAGGTAGCGCGCGGCGACCGCCTCCGATGGCGCCAGCGCGGCCACCAGTTTCATGTCAATCAGGGAGTGGGTGATCAGTTCGGTCAGCCCGGCGCCCACCAGCACTGCACGCACCCGGCGTTCCAGCGCCAGTTCGGAGTGGGGATCGGAGGGGGGCAACTCATCGGCCAGGCGGGTGGCGGGGATGCGGTCATAGCCGTAGATCCGCGCCACCTCCTCGCACAGGTCGGCGGTAATGGTCACATCCTGGCGGAACGAGGGCACCTCCACGCGCACCGCCGGCTCGTCGCCGTCGGCGAGCGCGCAGCCGAAACCCAGGCGCCCGAGCAACTCGGCGATGGCCGGGGCGGACAGATCGATGCCCAGGATGCGCCGCACCTCCGCGGGGGTCAGTTCGAGCGTCAGCGGTTGCCAGGGGCGCGGATAGGCATCAATCAGGCCCTGGGCGATGGTGGCCCCGGCGTACCGACGCATCAACTCCAGACAGCGGCGCTGCGCGACGGGCGGGAGGGCGTAATCCACCCCGCGCTCGAAGCGGCGCGAGGCCTCGCTGGGCACATTCAACCCCCGCGCCGTCTTGCGGATCTGCACCGGCTCCCAGATCGCTGCCTCCAGCAGCACGCGGGTGGTATCCTCGCGCACCTCGGAAAACTCGCCGCCCATCACCCCCGCCACCGCCAGCGGCCCGGTGGCGTCGCAGACCAGCAACGGCGCCCGTTCCAGCCCGCTCTCGGGGCCGGGGGTCAGGTCACGCTCCTTGCCGTCGAGGGTCGTGAGGCGTTCACCGGGGCGGGCCAGGCGAACGAGCAGGTGCTGGTTGGCCACCCGGTCGGCGTCGAAGGCATGGGTCGGCTGGCCCCACTCCAGCATGACGTAGTTGGAGATATCCACCACATTGTTGATCGGGCGCATGCCGGCATGCAGGAGGCGGTGCTGCATCCAGCGGGGCGAGGGGCCAACACGAACACCCTCGGCCAGGCCGAGGGTAAAGCGGGGGCAGAGGTCGGGCGCCTCGATGGTCACCGCGGCGCGCCCGGCGATGGGCGGGCCTTCGGCCAGCACCTGGGGATCGGGCAGGGACAGCGGGGCGCCGGTGAGCGCGGCGACCTCGCGGGCAACGCCGACAATCGAGAGGGCGCGGGCGTAGTTGGGCGTAATCTCGATCTCCAGCACCACCTCGCCGAGCACATCGCGGGCCGGCACACCCACCGGCACATCGTCGTCCAGGATGAGCACGCCCTCGTGATCCTCGCTGATGCCCAGTTCCTTCTCGGAGCAAAGCATCGCATCACTCATCACCCCGCGCACGGGGCGGCCCTTGAGGGTAGTGATCACCCGGCCCTCGGCGTGCCCATCGTAGAGCCGGGCGCCCTCGCGGGCGAAGACCGCCTTCAGCGGATGCGCGAGCCGGCCCCGGTCACGATAGGGAAACAGATTGGGCGCGCCGGTCACCACCGTATGCGGCTCGGGCGCGCCATAGTCTACCGTGGCCAGCACCAGGCGATCGGCATTGGGGTGGGGCAGGACCTCGAGAATGTTACCGGTGACGATCTTCTCCGGGTCCCACGGCAATTCAGCCCCTTCGACCCCGACATAATGCACGGCAGCGACCTCAAGGCCACTGAAGGTCAACAGGCGGGCGAGTTCCTCGGGCGGCAGATCCACCGCAACGAACTCCTTCAGCCAGCTCAACGGTACTTTCATACAACCCTCGCAACGGGAATCCCGGAGGATTGTAGCCCGCGCGCGAGTAGTCGTCAAGCCGCCGACACCTCCACTTAGGGCTACGTCAAAATCGTCCGCCCGGCGACCGAAGCCGCAGGCTAGCCTATGCAAAGCCCGCCTGCGCGGGCTCGACAGGCCACGCAGGTGGCCTTCGCACCAGGAGCCGAGGCGTTTACGCCCCCACGGCGCGGACGATCAACCCGACGTTGACGTAGCCCTGTACCTCCACTGCGCGCGTCCTGTCACTTATGCTACCATAAACCCGACGCCGTGAGCGAGGAGGATGACCGCTCTGACGTCGCCAGGTTGGCGCGGGGCTGAGCGCCATTGGCGCCGTCGCCACATCACGCTCGCGCGTCAGCCTGAGGTGAACATACGCCCTCGGCGAGGGGGGTGGGGAAACCCGGTTTCCCCATACCTCAGCGGACGCGTGCCGGAGGCCCGCGCACCCAGGCCCCGGCCCCTGGGAGGGTTTGGGAGGGCGCAGCCCCTGCCTGGAGGCGGGCCGGCGTAGGGGCGGGGTTTCCCCGCCCCTACGCCGCCGGCCCCGGTGTCTCCCGCCCGGAGGTTCCCGGGGCGCACCCCTCCTGACGTGAAAATAAGCTGCTGGGGCAGAGGAACGGGGAAACCGGGTTTCCCCACACCCCCACCCGCGGGAGGGTTTGGGAGGGCGTCGCCCTCACGCAGGGGTCTGGGGAAACCGGGTTTCCCCACGCCCCCGCCCCCGGGAAGGCGAGAGCGCAGCCCTCGAGCAGGGGGGTGGGGAAACCGGGTTTCCCCACCCCCCTCTTCGAGAGCCTATGTTCACGTTAGATGTGAACAGTTACTCCGTCAGCACATCGGCAGGAGCAACAACGATAATCTCGTCGAAATCTCGGAAATCATCGCCGTTAAACGTCAACAGATGTGTGACCTCGTGGGCAAGCATCGCCGCAACCAGTCGTGCGTCGTGAACGTGTCTACCGGTGATTTGATGATCGGTGACGAGTTGGCGCCAGCGCGCAAAGATTGCCGGTGTCTCTTCGAGCAGTGGAAACATAGCGAGGAGCAGATCAATTTCCTGGCGTACCGTAGCGACTGGCCAGCCGAGGCCATTAGCCTGGATTGGGCGGCTTGCGACAGACCAGAACTCGATCAGGTTCTGCGCCGTCAAATAGATTTCATCGCCACGCGCAAGCAACGCCGCCAGGGAATCGACGGCGAGCGCGTGATGGGGCGATTCGCGCTGTACGGCGCGTAGCCAGATGTTTGTATCGAGGAGGTACACGCTCATCAGTCGTACAACCGGTCACGGTGCAAAGCTTCGTCTGGGATAGGCGGCGCGGACGGACGCTCAAGCCCGGCCCATTGTCGCGCAGCTTCAGCCCGCTCCTGCGGGGTTGCGGTCAGCCAGAACG
>Ga0272446_1001186_pt1 | contig 38690 bp, 41 predicted proteins | sample YNPCB0061_FD_194587 | JGI IMG/M metagenome (GOLD analysis project Ga0272446, IMG submission 194587) | Hot spring microbial mat communities from Yellowstone National Park, WY, United States - YNP-CB-006-1 | ecosystem: Environmental > Aquatic > Thermal springs > Hot (42-90C) > Sediment | place...
GCATCATCGTGCTCCTCGACCTCGGGGCGGTGGTCACCTTTGCTGTCGAGCAGAAAACCGCCGCCGGCGGCGGGAGGCGCGCGTGAAGTCGGGCATCGGGGGCGGCCTCGGCGCGCTCGACCGCGGGCGCGCGCAGCGCACCGAGGAGCTGCTGCAGCTGGTCGCGTTCCGCGTCGGGGACGGCGAGTACGCCGTCGACATCATGCGCATCAAGGAGATCATCAACCCGATCAAGGTGCGGCCCATCCCGAAGGCGCCGCCCTTCGTCGAGGGGGTGATCGAGCTGCGCGGCGCCATCCTGCCGGTCGTCGATCTGCGACGGAGGTTCGACCTGCCGGTGACGCCGATCGAGCGGACGACCAAGTACCTGATCGTCGTCCTCGAGATCGAGGGGCGGCGCATGATCGTGGCCCTCATCGTCGACGGAGTGTCGGAGCCGATCCGCGTGACGCGCGATCACCTGCGGCCACCGCCGATCCTCGCGCAGGGGCCGGCGAGCTACTTCAACGCCGTCATCCACTACCGCGGCTGGACGCGCGACGCGGCCGACGCCTACCGCGGGCCGGAGCGCCGCAGCGGCGGAGGTGGCGAGAGCCCGACGGGCGCGCAGCCGGTCGTCGAGCCGGCGATGGGGCGGCGCGGGCGGCGGCGCATGGCGCAGCGCGGGCCGGCGCTCCCCGAGGAGCCGACGCGTCGGGCGGAGGACCGCATCCTCATGGTGGTGAACCTCGACGCCATCCTGTCGTCGACGGAGAAGATCTCGCTCGCGCACCTCGGCGGCGCCGGGGCAGGGGAGGGCGGCGCATGATCGTGGTCGCGCACGACGCGCCCTCGATCCGCGAGGTGACGCGCCACCTGCTCGAGTCGCTCGGCTGGTCCGTCGAGGCGGTCGCCGATGGCGCGGCGGTGCGCTCGGCGCTCGGCCGGCGCGAGCCGCCGCAGGCGCTGGTGCTCGACGTGGCGCTGGGGGGCGTGCTCGCCTACGAGCTCGTCGACGAGGTGCGCCGCGCGGCGCTGCCGACGCGCGTCGTCTTGATCGCGTCGATCTACAACCGCACCGGCTACAAGCGCCGCCCGACGTCGCTCTACGGCGCCGACGACTACGTCGAGCAGCACCACATCCCCGACCAGCTCCCGGTGAAGCTGGCGCGCCTCCTCGGTGACCCGCCGGGGCCGCGCGCCGCCGCTCACGCCGCCGTCGCTGCGCCGCACGCCGACACGCCCGAGGCGCGCGCCATCCGCGCCGCCGGCGAGGAGCGCCTCGAGCCCGCGACGCCGATGCCGATCGTGGCCGCCTCGGGCGCGGGGCGCGATCCCGTCGAGCGCGCGCAGCGGTTGGCCCGGCTCATCGTCGCCGACGTGGCGCTCTACAACGGCGACGCCTTCGATCGCGCCGCCGCCGCCCCGCTCGACGGCGACGGCCGCGACGACGGCGAGCTCGACGCGCGGCTGCGCATGGATCTCGAGGAGGGGCGGCTCCTGTTCGACCTGCGCGTCCCGGCCGAGATCCGCGCCGCGCGCGACTTCATCCGCGAGGCCATCGACGAGCTCCTCGCCGAGCGCCGTCGGGCCAGGGGGGGCGCGTGACCCGCATCCTGCCGCGCCTCGACGTCGCCGCCGCGCGCGCGCTGTACGCCTCGCCCGACGAGGAGGCGCGCCGCGACGCCATCATCGGCCTCGATCCGTCGTCGTCCGATCCGGCGGCGGCGCTGGCATTTTTGATTGACGCCATGGGCGACCCGAGCTGGCGCGTGCGCAAGGACGCCGCCCAGCGCGCGACCGACCTCGCCGATCGCCCCGTCGTCGCGCGCGCCGTCGTGGCGGCGCTCGCCGAGCCCGACAACGTCGGGCGGCGCAACGCCCTCATCGAGGCGCTCCTCGGCATCGGCGGCGCGGCGGTCGGCCCGCTCACCGACGCGCTCGCCGCCCGCCCCGAGCACCGCAAGGTCCTCGTCGACACGCTGGGGCTCCTCGGCGATCCGGGCGGCGCCGCCGCCGTCGAGCCGCTCCTCGACGACCCCGACGCCAACGTCCGCGTCGCGGCGGCGGAGGCGCTCGGCCACATCGGCGGCGCGCGCGCGCAGGGGGCGCTGCGCGCGGTGCTGGCCCGTCCCGAGCGCCTCCTCGTGCTGGCGGCGCTCGACGGGCTCAACCGCCTGGGGGCGCGCATCGCGGTCGCCGATCTGGCGCCGCTCGTCGACGTGACGGTGCTGCGCGCGCCGGCGCTGGCCGCGCTCGGCCGCTCGGGCGATCCCGCGGCGGCGCGGCTGCTGCTCGGCTTCGTCGAGGCACCCGCGCGAACCGTCGCCGAGGCGGCGATGCGCGGCCTGGTCGATCTGTGGCAGCGCCTCGACGACGCGGCGCGCGCCGGGCTGGCGCCGGTGCTGGTCCTCACGCCCGCCGCCGAGTCGCAGGTGGTCCACGCGCTCCTCGAGGGGGCGCCGCCGGTGCGCTGCGCCGCCGCGCTGCTCCTCGGCATCGCCGGCAAGGTCGACGCCGTGCGGCCGCTCGCGCTCACGCTCGCCGATCCCGAGGTGCGCGCCGTCGCCGAGGAGGCGATCGGCCGGCTCGGCCCCGAGGCCGCCGAGCAGCTCCTCGATCTCGCGCCCGACTTCGAGCCGCGGGTGCGCGGCGCCACCTACGGCGTGCTCGCGCGGCTCTTCTCGCGCACCGACCCGCGGCGCATCGAGTCGCTGCTCGAGTCGGCGCTCGCCGACGACGATCCCGACGCCGCCGCGGCCGCCGCCGACGCGCTCGCCGAGATGGGCGCCGACGCCCCGAAGAGCGCGCTGGTCGCGCTCATGCGCGCCATCGAGCGCGACGACGACGCCGCCCGCGCCGCCGTCGAGGCGCTGGGGCGCATCGGGCGCGCGCGCTACGACGAGGTGAAGGTCCTCATCGCCGATCGCGGCCTCGAGGGGCGCGACGGCCCGGCGCTCTGCCGCGTGCTCGGCCTGTGCGGGCGCCCCGACGATCTGCCGTCGCTGCGCGTGGCGCTCGGCGCCGAGTCGGCGGCGGTGCGGCGCGCGGCCGCCGAGGCGCTCTCGACGCTCGATGTCCCCGTCGAGGACGCGGTCCGGGTGGCGCTCGACGAGGCGCTGGTGTGGCGCCTCGCCGACGAGATCCCCGAGGTGCGCGCGGCGGCGGCGCGGGCGCTCGGGGCCCACCGTCGAGCCGAGGCGCTGGAGGCGCTCGAGCGCGCCGCCTCCGACGTCGAGCTGGCGGTGGCGACGGCGGCGACGCGCGCCATCGGGGAGCTGGCCCGCGCCGCGGCGACCGTCGAAGCGCGCCAACGCGCGCTGGCGGTCCTGCGCCGTCTCGTCGACGGCGGCGAGGTGGTGGCGGTCCCCGCGCTCGAGGCGCTCGGGCCGGTGGGCGATCCCGCCGACGACGAGCGGCTGATGCGCGCGCTCGGCCACGCCGAGAGCGAGATCGTGAAGGCGGCCGCGCGCGCACTCGGGGCGCGCAAGGGGGCGCTCTCCGCCCGCGTCGCCCGCCTCGCGCTCGAGGAGGCGCTGGAGGACGCGCGCTGGGATGTGCGCCGCGCCGCCGCGCTCGCCCTCGGGCAGCACGGCCCCGACGCCCACCCGCCCCTCTACGCCCGCCGCGGCGTCGAGAGCGACCCACTCGTCCTCGAGGCCATCGATCAGGCGCTCGAACGCGCGATCGCGCACCCGTCGTCGTCGCGCGGCCCGCGAGGATAGGAGCCGGTGCCGGGCCAGCCGCTCACGCGCGACGTCTTCCGTCTGCTCCGCGATCTCATCTACGAGCACGCCGGCCTCTGGTTCGAGGACGACAACGCCTTCCTCCTCGCGCGCCGCCTCGTGCCGCGCGTCGAGGCGCTGGCGCTCGACGACTTCGCCGACTACTACCGCTACCTGCGGCTGGCCAGCCCCGAGTCGCGCCGCGCCGAGCTCGACGAGATCTGCGATCGCGTCACCACCAACGAGACCTACTTCTTCCGCGAGAGCTATCAGCTCGAGGCCTTCAAGAGCGAGATCCTCCCGTCGATCGCCGACACCAGGCCGCGCGGCAAGCGCCTCACCGTCTGGTCGGCCGGCTGCTCGACGGGCGAGGAGGCCTACACGATCGCCATCCTCATCCTCGAGACCGGCCTCTTCGCCGACTGGGACGTGCGCGTCTTCGGGTCGGACATCTCGCGCCGCGTGCTCCAGGTGGCGCGCCGCGCGCAGTACGGGAAGTCGTCGTTCCGCTCGACGGAGGCGCGCCTCCTCCGACGGTACTTCCGCGAGCTCGACGGCAAGCACCAGGTCCGCGACGAGGTCAGACAGCTCGTCAGCTTCGGGCAGATCAACCTCATCGACGACGCGGCGGCGGACCTCCTCGGCGAGGTCGATGTCGTCTTCTGCCGCAACGTCCTCATCTACTTCGACCAGCGGTCGCGCCGCCGCGTGATCGACACCCTCTATCGCAAGCTGGTCCGAGGCGGGTATCTTCTCCTCGGACACTCGGAGTCGCTGATCACTCTCACGACCGCGTTCGAGCTCGTGCACCTGAAGAACGACATGGTCTATCGCAAGCCGCGAGGTGGCGCGTGACGACGCCGCCGCTCAGGCCCATCCGCGTCCTGGTCGTCGACGACTCGGCGTTCAACCGCCAGACGATCTCCACGCTGCTCACCGAGGCGGGCCACCAGGTCGTCGGCCGCGCCATCGACGGCGAGGAGGCGCTGCGCCTCGCCTTCCAGCTCCAGCCCGACGTCATCACGCTCGACCTCGAGATGCCGAAGCTCGACGGGTTCGCCTTCCTGCGCCTCCTCATGGCGCGGCAGCCGACCCCGGTCCTCGTGATCTCGTCGAACGCCACGCGCGAGAACGTCTTCAAGGCGCTCGAGCTCGGCGCGCTCGACTTCGTCGCCAAGCCGCAGAAGCAGATCTCGTCGGAATTGTTGTCCATCAAGAACGAGCTGCTCGCCAAGATCCAGCTCGTCACCAAGCTGCGCATGGTCGCGCTCGCCGAGCGCTCGCAGCGCGCGCGCGAGGTCGGCTCGATGTCCGGCGCGCACCGCCTGCCGCCCGATCCGGTGGCGGTCGCGCCCGCGTCTGCGACGGCGCGCAAGGAGGGCCCGTCGCCCCCGCGCCTCATCGCCATCGGCGCGTCGACGGGCGGGCCGCCGGCGATCACCCAGATCCTCGCCGCGCTCGATCCGTCGCTGCCGGCGGGCATCGTGATCACCCAGCACATGCCGGTGCGCTTCACGAAGGCGTTCGCCGAGCGGCTCGATCGCACCACGCCCTTCACGGTGCGCGAGGCGGAGCCGGGGGACGCCGTCACCGTCGGCAACGTGCTCATCGCGCCGGGCTCGGGCTCGCTCGTGCTGCGGCCGCGCGACCGGACCGACGGTGCGCTGCGCGTCGACATCGCGGCGCCGGAGGCGAGCGACCGCTTCGTCCCGTCGGTGGATCGGATGCTCGAGTCGGCGGCGCGGGCGATGGGACCCGACCTCCTCGCGATCATCCTGACCGGGATGGGCGGCGACGGCGGGCGCGGCGTGCGCGCGGTGAAGGCGGCGGGCGGGAAGGCCTACGCCGAGTCGCAGGAGTCGGCGGTCATCTTCGGGATGCCCGAGGAGGCGATCCGCACCGGCGTCATCGACCAGGTGCTGCCGCTCGGCCAGATGGCGGACGCGATTGCGCGGTTTGCGAAGAAGTCCTGAGGGACGAGGCGTTGTGATACGGTGAGGACGGCATGACGAAAAGCGAGGAGAAGCCGGGGATCCCCGAGCTGGACCTCGTCGCCACCAAGCGCGAGTTCATCGAGACCTTCTTTCGCCGCGGCGCCGAGTTCACCGAAGAGCTGATGCGCGACAACGAGCGCCTGCGCTACCGCGTGGTGCAGCTCGAGGCCGAGCTGAAGGCGGCGGGCGGCGTGGCCGCCGATCGCCCGGGGACGCACGAGAACGCGCTGGCCGGGCTGGTCGCGCGCATCGCCTCGCTCGAGGCCGAGCGCGACGAGCTCCTCAAGCGCTACGAGGGCGTGGCGCGCCAGAGCGAGGACTTCCACGCGCGCTACGCCGACATCGAGCGCGAGAACAACAACCTCGCGAACCTCTACGTCGCGTCGTATCAGCTGCACTCGACGATGGATCTGCGCGAGGTCACGCAGATCATCCTCGAGATCCTGCTCAACTTCGTCGGGGCCAAGACCTTCGCGGTGCTGCTCGTCGACGAGGAGAGGCGGGCCTTCCGCGTGCTCGCCGCCGAGGGGATCGAGAAGGCGCGGGTGCCGGTCCTCTCGACGACGGAGGGGAGGGTGGCCGACGTGCTGCGCGGGGGCGCGCCGCTGTTCGACGAGTCGCGCTTCGCGACGCGCGCCGATCTCGAGCGCCCGGCCATCGTCGCCCCGCTCCGGATCGGGGCGCAGGTCGTCGGCGTCATCGTGGTGTGGGACCTCCTCGTGCAGAAGACGACGCTGCAGGAGGTCGACTATGAGCTCTTCAACCTGCTCGGCGCGCACGCCGCTTCCGCGCTCCAGGGCGCGAAGCTGACCGCCGAGCTCGCAGGCCGCGCGCCCGCGCTCTGGGCGGCGGCGGATCTCGTGTAGGACAGGGGATAGGAGCCGATGCCGATCGCGCTCGTAGTCGAGGACAGCCCCACCATGCGGCAGCTCCTCGTGTTCGCGCTCCACCGCATCCGCGGCCTCACCGTCATCGAGGCCGACGATGGCGTCGACGCGCTCAAGAAGATGTCGCAGCAGAAGCTCGACATCATTTTGACAGACATCAATATGCCCATCATGGACGGGCTCAAGCTGGTCAAGCGCGTCCGCAGCGACGAGGCGCTCAAGGACATCCCGGTCATCATCATCACGACCGAGGGCGCCGACGAGGACCGCCAGCGCGCCTTGGCCCTCGGCGCCAACGCATACATCACGAAGCCCATCCAGGCCCCTCAAGTCATCGCGAAGGTGAAGGAGTTGTTGAAGCTCACCTAAAGCGCAACGGCTCACCGCGAAGGGAACGGGACCGCAACCGAGACCGCGTAACGGTTTCCGGGTGACCGGTCGGGTTCTGGTTCGGGTTTTTGCTGCGCGCCTCGGTCGTCGCTACTCTCGAAATCACGTGCACCTCGACAGCGCCATCGACGTGTATCTGGACCACGTGAAGCTGGAGCGCGGCCTCTCGCGCAACACCGTCGAGGCCTACGCCCGCGACCTGCGCGATTTCCGTCAATGGGTCGAGCGCGAAGCCCCCGACGGCCTCGACGTCACCCGGCTCGAGCCGCGCCACCTCTTCGCCTACGTCGTGGCGCTCGCCTCGCGCCTGGCGGTCCGCTCGCAGGCGCGCCACGTCGTCGCGCTGCGCGGCCTGTTCCGCCATCTCCGCGCCGAGCGCCACCTCACGCGCAACCCGACCGAGGACCTCGAGCTCCCCAAGCTCGGCCGCAAGCTGCCCTCGGTCCTCTCCCTCGACGAGGTCGAGCGGCTCCTCGAGGCCCCGCGCGCGACCGAGGGGCCGCGCGGCCTGCGCGACCTCGCCATGATGCAGACCCTCTATGCGACGGGGCTGCGCGTCTCCGAGCTGTGCAAGCTGCGCCTCGCCGACGTGAACCTCGAGCGCGAATTCGTGTCGACGCTCGGCAAGGGCAAGAAGCAGCGCCTCGTCCCGCTCGGGGAGCGCGCCGTCGCCCGCGTGCGCGAGTACCTGACCGGCGCGCGCCCCGCCTTCGATCGCGGGCGCAATCACCCGGCGCTCTTCCTCACCCACCACGGTCGCCCGATGTCGCGCCAGGGCTTCTGGAAGCTGCTCCGCGGCTACGCCATCGCCGCCGGCATCCACAAGCACCTCTCGCCGCACACGCTCCGCCACTCGTTCGCCACCCACCTCCTCGAGCGCGGCGCCGATCTGCGCGCGGTCCAGGCGATGCTCGGCCACGCCGACGTCGCCACGACGCAGATCTATACGCACTTATCGAACCGCCGCGTCCAGGAGGTCTACCGTCGCCACCACCCGCGCGCTTGACCCCGGCGCGCGCCCGAACCGCGTGCTAGATTCAGCTGTTAACCGACCATGACCCCTGAGCACATCCGCGACGGCCTCGTCTACCTCGTGGCGCTGATCATGAGCATCTGCGTCCACGAGTTCGGCCACGCCTTCGTCGCCGACAAGCTGGGCGACCCGCTGCCGCGGTCGCAGGGGCGCGTGACGCTCAACCCGCTCGCGCACATCGACCCCATCGGCACCATCGTCCTGCCGCTCGTCGCCTTCTTCACGTCGATCAACTCGCCCGAGCTCGGCTCGCGCATCCTCGGCTGGGGCAAGCCCGTCGAGGTCAGCCTCTCGGCGCGCTCGATGACCCGCAAGATCTCGATCCGCACCGCCGACATCCTCATCTCGATCGCCGGCCCGGCGATGAACATCCTGTTCGCGCTGCTCCTGTCGGGCGTCTACGTCGCGCTCCTCAAGTTCGCGACGACCGAGAAGGCCTTTTCGTTCGTGCGGCCGGTCGCGTCGATCATCGCGATGAACATCGGCCTCTGCTTCTTCAACCTGATCCCCTGCCCGCCGCTCGACGGGGGCCACGTCGCGGTGAACCTCCTGCCGCGCCGCCACCCCGTCGCCGACTTCCTCCAGAACTACGGCCAGTACATCCTCTTCGCGCTCCTCATGTCGGGGATGCTGCGCGTCGTGATGGGCCCCGTCCGGCAGCTCGCCGGCCTCTGGATCAACCTCCTCACCGGCTGGTTCCTCTCGTGAGCGACACGCCGGTCATCGACGAGGCGGCCTATCGCGTCGAGCTCCCCGACTTCGAGGGGCCGCTCGACCTCCTGCTCCACCTGGTCAAGAAGCACGAGCTCAACATCGTCGAGATCCCCATCGCCTTCATCACCGAGAAGTACTTGAAGATGCTCGAGCTGATGCAGGCGATGAACATCGAGCTCGCCAGCGACTACCTCCTCATGGCGGCGACGCTCTGCCACCTGAAGTCGCGCGAGCTGGTGCCGCCCGACCCGAACGCCCAGCTCGACGACGAGAACGCGGGCGAGGATGGCCTCGACGAGCTCGGCGATCCCAAGCAGGAGCTCATCCGCCGACTTCTTGAATATCAAAAATACAAGGAGGCGGCGCAGGCCCTCGGCGACCGCCCCGTCGTCGGACGCAACGTCTGGCCGCGCGGCGCCTCGGCGGAGGAGGTGGCCGGGTACCACGCGCTCCCGGGCGGCGCGCCGCTCGCCGAGGTGCCGGTCATCCGCCTGATCGAGTCGCTGGAGCGCGTCCTCTCGCGCACCAAGGTGACGATGACCCACGACGTGGTCGTCGAGCGGCTGACGATCACCGACCGCATCCTCGAGCTCGCCGATCGCCTGGCGACCGAGGGCAGCTTCACCTTCGAGAGCTGCTTCGCCTTCGTCGAGCAGGGCGGCGCGCTCCCCAACATCCGCCACGCGGTGGTCGTCACCTTCCTGGCGGTGCTGGAGATGACGCGCCTCAAGCTGGTGCGCCTCACGCAGCCCGATCAGCTCGGGGCCATCTACGTCACGCGCGCCGTCGACGACGTGCGCGATCAAGCCGCGGCCCTAGGCAAGGAGCGCGGAGAGGAGTATCGGTAGGCGCGATGTCGATTCCGCCCGATCCCCCCGACGACGAGCCGACCGAAGCGGGCCAGCTCCCCGTCGACGATGCCGGTTTTTCCGAAGACGAAAAAACCGAGGCGGGCACCGCTGCGTCTGCTCCCGAGCCCGAGCCGGTGCCCGTGCCCGAGCCCGAGCCCGAGCCCGAGGAAGCCACCGAGGAGGACGCCGAGGACGACGCCGCCGCTGCCGCCGCCCACGGCCACCTGACCTCGATCCTCGAGAGCCTCCTCTTCGCCGCCGACAAGCCGCTCGGCCTCAAGCAGCTCGGCGAGCTCATCGGCGCCATCGACCTCGGCCCGCTCAGCGCCGCCATCTCCGACCTCGAGGCGATGTACCAGACGCGCGGCGTCCAGCTCCACCAGGTCGCCGGCGGCTACCAGTTCCGCACCAACCCGACGAACGCCGCCTGGGTCCAGAAGCTCCTCGCAGCCAAGCCCGTGCGCCTCACCCGCGCGCAGCTCGAGACCCTCGCCATCTGCGCCTACCGTCAGCCGATCACCCGCCCCGAGATCGACGACATCCGCGGCGTCGACTCGGGCGCCGCGCTGAAGACGCTGATGGACCGCTCGCTCATCCGCATCCTCGGCAAGAAGGAGGAGGTCGGCCGCCCGCTCCTCTACGGCACGACGCGCGAGTTCCTCGACTTCTTCTCGCTGCGCGACCTCAAGGACCTGCCGACGCTGCGCGAGTTCCACGAGCTCACCGAGGAGCACCAGGCGCAGGTCGCCGCCCTCGAGGAGAAGGCGCCCGCCGGCTCGGTCGAGTCGCCCGAGGAGGCCGCCGCCGCGGCCGCCGCCGAGGCGCTGCGCCGCCCCATCGAGCGCGTCACCTACCAGGCGCCCCCCGAGGACGCCGAGGAGCTGGCCGAGATCGATCGCCTGATCGCCACGGCCGGCGGCGACAAAGAGGTCATCCTCGACCCCAGCGCCGTCGACAAGCCTCCGCAACCCGAAAGCGAATAATTGTCCATCATGAAATCGTCCCCGAACGAGATGCGCCTGCAGCGCTTCCTCGCGCAGGCCGGTGTCGCCTCGCGGCGCCACGCCGAGGAGCTGATCCTCGACGGCAAAGTGAGCGTCAACGGCCGCGTCGTGACCGAGCTCGGCACCAAGGTCGACGCCCGCAAGGATCGCGTCGAGGTCGAGGGCCGCCCCGTCGCGCAGGAGCCGCTCCGCTACATCCTCATCCACAAGCCGCGCGGCACCGTCACCACCGCCAGCGATCCCGAGGGGCGCCCGACGGTGATGGAGCTCGTCGGCGATCGCGGCGCGCGCCTCTTCCCGGTCGGGCGCCTCGACTTCAACACCGAGGGCGTGCTGCTCCTCACCAACGACGGTGACCTCGCCCACGCGCTCATGCACCCGTCGGGGGAGATCGACAAGACCTACCACCTGAAGGTGCGCGGCGACGTCACCAACGAGCAGCTCTCGCAGCTCCGTCGCGGCGTCGTCCTGCCGCCGCGCCCCGACGCCGATCCCGACGCGCCCGAGCGAGAAGAGCGCTCGGGCCCGGCCGAGGTCACCAACCTCGGCTCGTCGGGCGAGGGCAACAACACCTGGCTCGAGATCACCATCCACGAGGGGCGCAACCGCCAGATCCACCGCATGTGCGAGGCGGTCGGCCTGATGGTCGCGAAGCTGAAGCGCGTCGTCTACGCCGGGCTCACGGTCGAGGGGCTGCGCCCCGGCCACTGGCGCCACCTCACCGAGGAGGAGCTGACCGGCGTGCGCGCGCTCGCCAAGGTGAAGCCGCCGCCGCGCCACCGCGAGCAGGCGAAGCTGAGGGGCGCCGCCCCGCGCCCCGCGCCTCGCCCCGGCTCGGACCGCCCGGCGCAGCGATCGGGCAAGCGCCCCCCGCAGCGACGCTCGTCGTCGTCGCGCGGCCGGCGGCTGTGATACTGTCCCCGTCCCATGGAGCTCCGGACCTTCACCTATATCGACGTCCTGCAGCCTCAGCTCGCGGGCTTCTTCCAGACCGTCGCGTCGGGCTTCTTCCCGCTCGAGGGGCAGGCGGCGCTCTTCATCGAGATCGCGCCCGGCATCGCCATCAACACCATCACCGACGCCGCGCTGAAGAACACGAAGGTCATCCCCGGGATGCAGATCGTCGAGCGCGCCTACGGGCTCCTCGAGGTCCACAGCTTCGATCAGGGTGAGGTGCGCGCCGCCGGCCAGGCGATGCTCGACCGCCTGGGCGTGACGATGAACCAGCGCCTCAAGCCGAAGGTGCTGTCCGAGCAGACCATCACCGGTCTCGACGGGCACCACGCGCAGCTCATCAACAAGATGCGCCACGGCGACATGATCACGCAGGGCCAGACGCTCTACACCCTCGAGGTGCACCCGGCGGCCTACGCGGCGATCGCCGCCAACGAGGCGGAGAAGGCGGCGGAGATCCACCTCCTCGAGGTGATCACCTTCGGCGCCGTCGGTCGCCTCTGGCTCGGCGGCTACGAGGCCGAGATCGCCGAAGCGGCCAAAGCGGTCCGCGAGACGCTCGCCTCGATCGACGGCCGCGAAGGCAAGTAGCCCGTCGCTCGCCCTCCGTCGTTCGCTTGACACCGGCCTCCCTCGAGGCCAGGGAGTACACAATGTCCTCCGAACCCCTCCGCGCGCCCTTCGCTCCGGGCGGCCCGACTGAAATCGACGCGGCGATCGCTCGCCGGCTCCTCGAGGAGGCGCTCGCCCGCGGCGGCGATCGCGCCGACCTCTACTTCGAGTGGCGCGCCGGCGCCGACTACGTCTGGGAGGACCACAAGGTCAAGACCGTCGGGCGCGGCGTCACGCTCGGCCTCGGCGTGCGCGTGCTGCGCGGCGACGCCACCGGCTACGCCTACACCGAGGAGCTCACCACCGAGGCGATGCTCCAGACGGCGCGGACGGCGTCGCAGATCGCCGCCGCCGGCAAGTCGCCTGCGCCCGTCGACATCCGCGCGATCACGGTGCCGAGCTTCTACCCGGTGCAGGTCCCCTCGATCGAGACCGTCCCCGAGGAGAAGCTCGCGCTGCTCCGTCGGGCGGACGCGGCGGCGCACGCCTACGACCCGCGCATCGCCAAGGTGACGGTGACCTTCGCCGAGGAGCTGAAGGAGATCCTGATCGTCACCAGCGACGGCAAGCTGGTGCGCGATCGGCAGCCGCTGATGCGCTTCGGCGTCTCGGCGATCGCCGAGTCCAACGGCAAGCGCCAGGGCGGGAGCTCGGGCGGCGGCGGGCGGCTCGGCATGGACTACTTCGAGACGCACACGCCGGAGGCGCATGGGCGCGAGGCGGCCCGCGTCGCCACGGCGATGCTCGACGCCGTCGAGGCGCCGGCCGGGACGATGGAGGTCGTGCTCGCGCCGGGCGACTCGGGGATCCTCCTGCACGAGGCGGTCGGCCACGGGCTCGAGGCCGACTTCAACCGCAAGCAGACCTCGAACTACTCGGGGCGTGTCGGGCAGCGCGTGGCCTCCGAGCTGGTCACCGTGATCGACGACGGCACGCTCTCGTCGACGCGCGGGGCGATCAACACCGACGACGAGGGGAACGAAGGGCGGCGCAACGTCCTCATCGAGAACGGCATCCTCGTCGATTATCTGCATGACGAATTATCGGCCAAGCACTTCACGCGCGGCCCGTCGGGGAACGGGCGGCGCCAGTCGTTCCGCCACAACCCGCTGCCGCGCATGACCAACACGCTCATGGGCACCGGCGCGACCGACCCGGGCGAGATCATCGCGTCGGTGAAGCGGGGCGTCTACGCCAAGCGCTTCTCCGGCGGGCAGGTAAACATCTCGAACGGCGACTTCGTGTTCTCGCTGACCGAGAGCTATTTGATCGAAGACGGAAAACTGACCGCGCCGCTGAAGGGCGTGAACCTGATCGGCAACGGGCCGGACGTCCTCACCAAGGTGTCGATGGTGGGCAACGACTTCCAGCTCTCCGACGGCATCTGGACCTGCGGCAAGGACGGCCAGTCGGTGCCCGTCGGCGTGGGGACGCCGACCGTGAAGATCGCGGCGATTACCGTCGGAGGGACCAAGGCATGAGCGCTGACGACAAGGCGTTGGCCGAGCTCTACACGATCGCCGAGCGCGCCTGCGCGTTCGCCAAGAAGCTCGGCGCCGATCAGGCCGAGGCGCAGGTGCAGTCGGGGAGCGAGCTCTCCGTCGAGATCCGCCTCGGCGAGCCGGAGCTGGTGCACGAGGCGTCGTCGAAGGCGCTGGGGCTGCGCATCTTCCGCGACAAGCGCTCGGCGCTGACCTACACCAGCGACTTCCGCCCCGACGCGCTCGAGCGCTTCGTGCGCGAGTCGGTCGACCTGGCGCGCCTGTCCGAGCCGGACGAGCTGAACACGCTGCCGCCCGTCGAGGTGCTGGCGCGGCAATTCCCCGAGCTCGAGCTGTGGGACGAGGCGACGCTGTCGACGACGGCGGCCGAGGCGATCGACTGGGCGGTGCGCGGCGAGAGGGCGGCGCGCGCCTTCAGCGACAAGATCACCAACAGCGACGGCGCGAGCTACTCGCGCTCGGCGGGCGCGGGGGTGCTGGTCTCGACCGACGGCTTCCGCGGCGGCTCGCGCGGGACCTACCAGTCGTTGGTGGTCAAACCAATCGCCGACGACGCCGACGGCAAGAAGCGCAACGGCTACTGGTGGACCGGCGATCGCTGGAAGGATCGGCTCGACGCGCCCGAGGCCGTCGGTGAGGAGGCCGCGCGGCGCACGCTGGCCAAGCTGGGCGCCGAGAAGATCGAGACCGGCGAGCTGCCGATCGTCTTCGACCCCGACGCCGGGCGCGCCATCGTGCGGCTGCTCTTCGGCGTCATCTCCGGCGGGGCGATTTATCGTAAATCGAGCTATCTGCTCGACCGCGAGGGGACCGAGGTCGCCTCGCCGCTGGTCACCATCGTCGACGATCCGCTGATCAAGCGGGCGCCGGGCTCGCGCCCCTTCGACGGCGACGGGCTGCCCTCGCGGCGCAACGTCGTCGTCGACGGCGGCGTGCTGAAGACATACATGCTTGACACCTATTCGGCGCGCAAGCTGGGGCGGGTGTCGAACGGCTGCGCCGGGCGCTCGGTGGGCGGCTCGCCGCACGTGACGACGTCGAACTTCATCCTCCAGGCGGGGACGCGCAAGCCGGCCGAGATCATCGGCGAGGTGAAGCGCGGCCTCTACGTCACCGACATGATGGGCTTCGGCTTCAACGCGGTGACCGGCGACTTCTCGCGCGGCGCGAGCGGGTTCCTCATCGAGGACGGCAAGCTCGGGCGGCCCGTCACCGAGGTGACCATCAGCGCCAACCTCGACGACATCCTGAAGCGCATCGACGCCCTCGGCGACGACCTCGACCTGCGCACCTCGACGGCGGTCCCGACGATGCGCGTCTCGCGCATGATGGTCGCCGGCAAGTAACCACGCTCAGCGGCACGCGGAGAGGGTCGGCTCGAACTGCGGCCGATCGAAGAAGGCCTTCGGCTTCGTCAGCGTGCTCCCAATCCGCTCGGACGTCGCGGTCACGAGGTAGATGCGGCAGAAGGGCTCGTCCTTCGCCTTGGCGAGGACGTCTCCGTTTCGTCGACCGGACGATGTCTCCGCTCCGCTCGACGTCGGGCGCGTCCGCCACGAGCCCGACCTTCACCAATCGCGCGCCGCGAGCGGCGTTGCGAGGGGGTGAGTCGGGGAGACCGTCTGCGCGGGCCGCGCGTTGAAGGCGGAATGGAACGGATTCGGCTGCGGTTTCGCTGTGATCTGCGCTGGGAGGAGCTCGAGGGGGAGGACCCGCGCGAGCGCCACTGCGGCGAGTGCGGGCAGAGCGTCATCAACCTCTCGTCGCTGACGCGGCCCGAGGCCGAGCGGCTCCTGGCCGATCGCGTGCGCGCGCGCGGCGCCGACCGCGTCTGTGTCCGCTTCGTGCAGGGCGCCGACGGGCGCGTGGAGTACGCCGAGCCGGTGGGGGAGCCGCGCCGCCGGCTGCGCGTCCTCGGGGAGCTCGGGGCGGCGGCGGCGCTGGCGACGGTGATCTCGCTGCCGCGCCCGGCTCACGCCGATCTCTCGTCGGAGGTGCGCGGCAAGCCGGGCAGCGCGTCGACGGCGCGCCGCGCCGATCCCCCGAAGCCGCCGCCGGCCGCGACGACGACGGCGTCGAACACCCCGGCGACGGTGACCGCGCGCAAGGTCGAGCCGCCGCCCAAGCGCCCGCTCATGGGCAAGCCGGTGCTCCACCCGACGCGCGAGCTGATGGGCGACATCGCCGAGTGAGCCGTCAGCCGCCGGGCTTCTCCAGCCGCTCGATCTGCCGCTCGACCTCGGCGCGCTGCGGGCTGCGCGGCGACTCCGCGAGGTAGGCGCGCAGCACGCGCACCGCGTCGCGCGGCTTGCCGCCGCGCGCGTACGACTGCCCGAGGTTGTAGAGGATCGGCGCCTGCCGCGTGAGGCACCACGCCTCCTCGAAGGCCGTCGTCGCTGTGGCGTACTCGCCGGCGGCGAAGGCGCGCACCCCGCGGGTGAAGGCCTCGCGCCCCTCGCGGATGCGGTCGGCGTCGCTCAGCCCCGGGCGCGGCGCGCAGCGCACTGCCGGCTCGGGCGCGGCGACGTCGGCCGCCGCGACGACGGGGAGGAGGGCGAGGGGGATCGCGACGACGAGGGCGCGCACTCTCCTCGATACGGCCGCCGGCGTCCCCCTCTTCCCGGCGCCGTGGCACACTGGGCGCGCCGCCATGCGCCGCCTCATCCCCGTCGCCGTCCTCGCTGCGATCCTCGGGCTCGTCGGCTGGCGCGCCCTCCGCCCGACGCCGGTCACCGTCGCCGAGGTCACGCGCGGCCCGGCCATCGAGGCGGTCTACGCCACCGGCAGCGTCGAGGCCGACCCGCGCGTAGTGGTGAAGGCGCGGGTCCCCGGCTCGATCGCCGAGCTGCTGGTGCGCGAGGGCGAGCGGGTGAAGGCCGGGCAGCTCCTCGCCCGGATTGACAATAAATCGCTCCGCTTCGACCTCGAGCGCACCCGCGCCGACGTGCGCGCCTCGTCGCTGAAGACCTCCACCGCCTCGCCGCAGCTGGCCACCTTGCGCTCTCAGCGCGCCTCGATCGCCGCCGACCTCCAGCTCGCCGACACCGACCTCCGGCGCGCCGAGGAGTTGACAAAAAAGGGCGCGCTGGCGCAGGCCGATCTCGACGCCCGCCGCCAGCGCGTCGAGAAGCTCCGCGCCGAGCTGGCCGCCGCCGAGGCGCGCGTCGCCGCGACCGAGATCGACCTCCGCGCCGAGCGCGAGCGCACCGGCGCCATCTCCGCCTCGATCGGCGCGCAGGTCGCCGACACCGAGATCCGCGCCCCGATGGACGGCACCATCATCCGCCGCCGCGTCGAGCTCGGCGAGGTGGTCGCCGTCAACCAGGCGCTCTTCACCGTCGGCAACACCGACCACCTGATCCTCGAGGTGAAGATCGACGAGGCCGACGTCGGCCGCGTGCGCGTCGGGCAGGAGGTGCTGGTCGACCTCTACGCCTTCGCCAACCGCAAGATCACCGGGCGCGTCGCCGAGATCCTCCCCGACGCCGATCGCGACACCAAGACCTTCCTCGGCAAGATCGAGCTCGTGCAGCCGCCGGCCGGCATGCGCTCGGGGATGTCGACGGAGGTGAACATCGTGACCGAGCGCCACGCCGACGCGCTGCTCGTGCCGGCGGGCGCGGTGCAGGGCGGGCGCGCCTTCGTCGTCGACGGCGGCCGGGCGCGCGAGCGCGCGGTGACGCTCGGGCTGGTCGATCCGCGCAACGTCGAGGTGACCGCGGGGCTGAAGGCGGGCGAGCGGGTGATCCTCGTCGGGCCGCGCACGCTGAAGGACGGCGCCCGCGTCGAGGCGCGCACCGTCGCCGAGGGCGGCGAGGCCCCGCCCGCCCCCGAGCGCCAGCCCTCGTCGCAGCTCACCCCGCGCTAGACAAAAATGCGCACGGTCCTCTTCATCGCGCTCCGCCACCTGGTCTCGCGCCGCCGCCAGACCTTCGTCGCCGTCGCCGGCATGGCCATCTCCGTCGTGGTGCTGGTGGCGATGACCGGCCTCATGATGGGCTTTCAGATGAAGTTCTTCGGCGAGACGCTGAAGGTCTCGCCGCACCTCACCGTCACCGACGAGGAGCTCGAGCCGCCCGAGCCCGTCGCCGAGCGCCACCTCGGCGCCCGCTCCGTCGCGGCGCTCCTCCACCAGCGCCCCGCCGAGCGCCCGCAGCGCATCAAGCGCCCCAACACCGTCGTGCGCGCCGCGCTGCGCCTCCCCGGCGTCGTCGCCGGCGCGCAGCAGCTCATCGGGCAGGCCATCTTGGCCTACGCCGAGCGCACCTACCCCGTCGAGATCCGCGGCATCGAGCCCGAGCTGCAGGATCGCGTGACCCCCGTCCGCGGCTACGTGACCGCCGGGCGCTTCGAGTCGCTGACCACCCAGCTCGACGGCATCATGCTCGGCTCCGGCGTCGCGCAGAAGCTCGGCGTCACCGTCGGCGATCGCATCACCGCCGCCGGTCCGCGCGGCACCCGCGTGTCGCTGAAGGTCGCCGCCATCTTCGAGGCCGGCATCCCGCCCGTCGACAAGACGCGCGCCTTCGTCCAGCTCCGCACCGCGCAGTCGATCCTCAGCCGCGCCGACGAGGTCAACTCGATCGGCTTCCGCATCGTCGACACCGACGAGGCGCCCGAGTTGGCGCGCGTGATCGGCGCGGTCAGCGGCTACCGCGCCGAGAGCTGGCAGGAGCAGAACGCCAACTGGATCGGGCTCTTCGCCTTCCAGCAGCTGATCACGCGCATGGTGATCGGCTTCCTGCTCGTCGTCGCGGCGTTCGGGATCCTCAACATCCTCATCATGATCGTCCTCGAGAAGAAGCGCGACATCGCCATCCTGCGCTCGATCGGGCTCACGCGCGCGCAGATCCTCCGCGTGTTCCTGCTGCAGGGGGCGCTCATGGGCATGGCCGGCGCGCTGCTCGGGTGTCTGCTCGGCGCGGTGGTCGTCTGGGCGGTGCAGCGCATCCCGGTCAAGTTCGAGGGGCTGGTGAAGACCGACCACGTGGTCATGTACATCGAGCCCTGGTTCTACGCGGCGGCGAGCGCGTTCGCCGTCGGAGCGGGCCTGATCGCGTCGATCCTCCCGGCGCGGCGCGGCGCCGCCACCGAGCCGGTCGACGTGCTGCGCGGGCAGGCCTGATCGATGGGCGACGGCGCCGCGGCTCCCCCGATCCTCGAGGCGCGCGGGCTCGGGCGCACGCTCGGCGCCGGCGACGCCGCCACCCGCATCCTCGACGGCATCGACCTCACCGTCCCGCGCGGGCAGTTCGTCGCGCTCACCGGCGCGTCGGGGTCGGGAAAGTCAACCCTGCTTTACCTTCTCGGCTGCCTCGATCGCCCCAGCGAGGGCGAGGTGATCGTCGACGGCCGCGCGACCTCGCGCCTCGACGACGACGCGCGCGCCCGCCTGCGCAACCAGAAGCTCGGCTTCGTCTTCCAGTTCCACTTCCTCCTGCCGGAGTTCACCGCCGAGGAGAACGTGATGATCCCGCTCCTGCAGGCGGGGCGCTCGACGGAGGAGGCGCGCGCCCGGGCCCACGAGGTGCTCGCGCGGCTGGGCCTGGCCGAGAAGGCGCGGCGGCGCCCGTCGCAGCTCTCCGGCGGTGAGCAGCAGCGTGTGTCGATCGCGCGCGCGCTGTCGAATCGCCCGGAGGTGGTCCTCGCCGACGAGCCGACCGGCAACCTCGACTCCAAGAACGCGGAGAACGTCTTCCAGGTGTTCACCGAGATCGCGGCGAGCGGCCTCACCATCGTGATGGTCACGCACGACGTCGGCCTGGCCGATCGCACCACCCGCCGCGTGGAGATGAAGGACGGGCGGATCATCGGTGATCGCGTTCACTGAACGCGTTCAGTGAACGCCGGGCGCGCCGGCTACTTCGAGGCGCGGGCCAGCCAGCGCTCGATGTCGGCCGCCTCGGGCCGGTCGGTCATCGACGAGCTCCGCTCGCCGCCGTACGACGTCCAGGTGACCGGGCAGGCGCCGCCGCGGGCCGCGAGGCGCTCGCGCCCGACGACCTTCCCGCTGCGCGGATCGTAGACGGTGATCTGCAGATCGCGCCGCACGCGCTTGACGACAAATCCGCCGGTGTAGCGGCACGACCCCGCCGCCCGCTCCGGAGTCCACTCCGCCCACGCCACGCGCTTCACGTCGGCGAGCCGCCCGCCACCCCCGACGTGGATCGTGCGCGACGACGGCGTGTACAGATCCTGGACGAACAGCACCACGCCGCTCGGCTTCCCGGCGCTCTCGCCGAGCGCGACCGGCTTGCCGCTGCGCACGCCCTCGAGGAGTCGCTCGAGCGCGTACCCGACGGCGCGCCCGCGCACGGTGAGCGATCCCTCCTTCGGCTCCTGCCCCGGCGCGCTCAGCTTCGCCGGGACCGTCAGCATCGGCTCCGAGCGGCTCGACGCCAGCATCGACAGCTGCGCCGTCGGCAGGAGCTCCTCGAGCACCAGCGGGAAGGCGCCGCGCCCGTCGCTGAGCGCGACCGCGCGGCCGGCCAGCTCCAGCGTCGCCGTCGGGTGCGCGACGAAGGCCAGCGTCGGCGGATCGCCGCTCACCTCGCCGACATCGCCGAACAGCCCGCCCACGTGCACCGTCGTCCCGGAGTCCTTCGAGCCGTGCAGCTCGACGTGCATCGGGTCGTTCGAGCGCGCCGTGACCGCGCCGGCCGCCGGCTCGGCGGTCGCGCCGGGGAAGGCGCTCGCCGGCACCGAGGCCGCCGGGACGAGGACCTGCGCGTTGGCGCGCTCCCCGTCGCGGTCGCGCACCGCCTGGATGTTGAAGCGCACGTCCCCCGACGGCGTTCGGTAGATCGCCAGCTTGTCCCAGGGCACCGTCCGCACCTGGTGCGCCGGCCCGCCGGCGACGCTGAGCCCGGGCAGCTCGATGCGCCGCCCGGCCCGATCGGTCTCGATGGTGAGCTCGACGCCGGCCGGCGTCACGCGGTGCGCCGCCGAGACGTGGACCGGCCCCTTGTCGCAGGCCGCCAGCGCCGCCGTCACCATCGCGATAGACAACAAAGATGCGCGCGTCGACATCGGCGGAGGATACGGCGCGCTGCGGCGCGCCTTCCGTCGTCCCTCGGCTCAGAAGCGGCCGGCGAACAGCGACGCGAGGCGGGCGACGACGGCGTCGTGGAGCAGGCCGTTCGTCGCGATCAGCCCGCGCGTCAGCCCGAGCGCCGGGGCGCGGTAGTCGATGGCGCTCCCGTGCGCGTCGGTCAACCGCCCGCCCGCCTCGGTGAGGATGATCTGCGGCGCGCAGGCGTCCCACAGCTTCGACTTCCCTTGCGGATTGACATAAATGTCGCGCTCGCCGCGCGCGATCAGCGTCAGCTTGAGCCCCACCGACCCGACGTTCGTCTCGTCGGTGATGCCGAGCACCTCGCGCACGCGGTCGATGGTCTCGTCGCGGTGGCTCTTCGACGCCACCATCCGCAGCGACCCGAGGTCGTTCACCGCCGAGACCTGCAGCCGCGTCGCCGCCGCGCCGTCCTCCCCGTCGAGCCAGGCCCCCTCGCCGCGCACCGCCCAGTAGGTCCGATCGAGCGCCGGCTGGTAGACGACGCCGAGCGCGACCTCGGTGCCGACGACCAGCCCGATCATCGTCGCGAAGCCGCCCTCGCCGCGGATGAAGTCCTTGGTGCCGTCGATGGGATCGATCATCCACACCCGCGGCTTGTCGAACCGCGAGCGGTCGGTCTCGTCCACCGCCTCCTCGCTGAGGATGGCGTCGTCGGGGAAGGCCGCGCGCAGCCCGTCGACGATGAGGGCGCTCGCCTCGCGATCGGCGGCGGTCACCGGCTCGTCGCCCGGCTTCAGATCGACGCGCAACCCAGTCGACTGCAGGGCGCGCGCGTGCCGCCCCGCCTCTCGTGCGAGACGACGCGCCGTCTCGAGCTCCCGCGAAAGATTCACCACGGTTTTATAGCGCCAACGTGGAGACCCTGACACCGCTGACAGGCCCCCGAACCCGGTGAATGTGCGCAAGTCGTCGGAATGACAGGCGCCTTCGACGGTGGCCCGCGTCTTGTAAAGTGACCGCGGGCATGACGACGCGACTCCTCGCCACCGCCCTCGCCGCGCTCCTCGCGGTCTCCACGGCCGCCTCGACGGCGCGCGCGCAGGTCTCCGATCCCTTCGCCGAGCACCTCGATCGTGCGAGCTACCGCCTGCAGAACGAGCAGTACGAGGAGGCGCTGAAGGAGCTGCGCGCCGCCTACGCGCTCCGCCAGCAGCCGCGGCTCCTCCTCGAGATGGCGCGCGTCGAGCGGCGCCTCGGCCACGCGGCGCAGTCGCTCGAGCTCTACAAGCGCTGGCGCGCCAGCGGCGATCCCGCCGACGAGGCGACGCAGGGCGAGGCGGTCGCGGCCATCGAGGCGCTGTCGCCGCTCGCGCCGCCGCCCGCGCCGGCACCGACGGCGTGGGGCCTCACGCCGCCGCGCCTCCTGCGCTACGAGGAGCGCCCGCGCTCGGGGCTCGTCGCCGGCGGCGCGATCCTGTTCTCGGTCTCCTATTCGGCGGCGGCGCTCTCCGGCGGCGCCTTCGCCGCGATCGGCGGCTACGACTACGGCAGCCAGGGGAACCTGCGCACCGCCGGCGGGCTCCTCTTCATCCCCTTCATCGGCCCCTTCGCCGCAGCGGGCACCTACCGCGAGACGTACTGGTCGGTGCCCTGGGCGGTCATCGACGGCACCGCGCAGATCGCCAGCCTCGTCATGATGATCTGCGGCCGCCACCTGAAGGAGAAGGTGCCGATCTACGGCAGCCGCGTGAACGTCGCGCCGTTCTCGGTGGCGAACGGCGGCGGCGTGACCGTGAGCGGCCGCTTCTAGCGCGCGAGCGTGCTAGGGTTTCGCCGCTCATTCGGAGGAGACCCGATGACCCTTCAGCGTTGGTTCCTGGCTGCGACCCTGGCAACGACGACGGCGATGGCGACGGTGCGCGACGCGGTCGCCGACACGTCGTCCCCCGCGCTCACCAATCCGTCGGCGGCGAAGGACAAGGCCCCGAACGTCTACAAGGTGAAGTTCTCGACGACGAAGGGGGACTTCACCGTCGAGGTTCACCGCGACTGGGCGCCCGAGGGCGCCGACCGCTTCTACAACCTCGTCAAGATCGGCTACTTCAACGACGTCGCCTTCTTCCGCGTCGTGAAGGGCTTCATGGTCCAGTTCGGCATCCACGGGAACCCCGACGTGAACACCGCCTGGCGCGCGGCGCGCATCCAGGACGACCCGACGGGCAAGCAGTCGAACACGCGCGGCATGGTCACCTTCGCGACGGCCGGCCCGAACACGCGCACGACGCAGATCTTCATCAACTATGACAACAACGCGCGCCTCGACGGGATGGGCTTCGCGCCGATCGGCAAGGTCGTCGGCGACGGCATGAAGGTCGTCGACGCCATCGAGGGGATGTACGGTGAGGGCGCGCCCCAGGGGCGCGGCCCGGCGCAGGGGCGCATCCAGAAAGAGGGGAACGCCTATCTGAAGGCGGAGTTCCCGAAGCTCGACTACATCAAGTCGGCGACGATCGTCCCGTAAGCGCGCCGCTCACGCCCCACCGCACGCGGCGGCGCAGCGCTGGACGCACCCGAGGACCTCGGTCGCCGGGCACGCCGCCGACGGAGCCGAGCAGCTCGTCACGCAGCCCTGGACGCACGGCGACGGGTTCGCGCCGAACGCGGGGTCGCAGGTCATCTGCCGGAACCGCGTCGGGTCACAGCTCGTCGTCCCCTGGCAGGCGTCGAGCTTCTGGCAGAGCGCCGTGCAGTAGTCGCTCCGCATCGCCGGCGGATCGCTGCCCCCGCCACTGCCGCCGCCGCCGCCGCCGTCCGCGCGCGTCGTCGGCGCGCCCTGCGAAGCTCCGTCGGTGATGCACTTCGGGCAGCCGCGTACGCACTCCGCGTAGTCGTTGCAATTCTTCGAGCTCAAACAATCTTGGGCGCAGCCGAGGATGGCGCCGCCGTTCGTGCAGGCGCTGTAGTCCGTCGGTGAGGTCTCGCAGGCGCGCTCGCAGCTGGTGATCTGCTGCGTGGTGCCGCCGGTGCAGCTGATCTGCTTGCGGCAGGCGCTCTTGCAGAGCTCGGTCGGAGAGGTCCCGCAGGCGGCGAGCAGCGCGACGGCGAGGAGGGTGGCGGTGCGTGGAGTCATACTGCCGAGAGCCCCCATCCGGCGCGGAGTCGCACGGTAAACTTCGGCATGCTCGGGAAGACCCGACTCTTCGGCCTCGTCGTCGTCCTCCTGGTCGCCGGCCGCGCCGCCGCCGACGAGCGGTTCTCGTCGCTGCGTGAGCCGAGCGTGACCCGCACTGTCGGCACGCCGCGCGACGGTGAGCGCGTGCCGCTGGTCGTCGTGCTCCCGGCGCTCGGCGGCACCGCCGAGGAGATGCTCGCGCGTCTCGCGCCCGCGATCCCGCTGCCGGCGTACGTCGCGCTCCTCCCCGGCGGGCGCCCGTCGTCGACGGACGCGCTCACGGACTTCGCCGGGTACCTGACCGCGCTCGAGGCGCGCCTCCGCACCGACGTCGAGCGCGCCAAGCGCGAGCTCCCCGTCGACGCCGACCGCATCTATCTGCTCGGCTTCTCGCTCGGCGGCGACGCGGCGTGGGCGCTGCTCGGGCGCCTGCCCGACCTCGTCCGCGGCGCCTTGGTCGCCAGCAGCCGCGCCAGCGCGACGCTGCGCGCGGCCGCGCTCACCACGCTGCGCACGCGCAAGGCGCGCGTCGCCTTCACCGTCGGGCAGCGCGACGACGCCGGGCGCGTCCGCGGCATCGAGGCCGCGCGCGACACGCTCGAGCGCGCGCAGATCCCCACCGACCTCTTTGCGTTCGACGGCGCGCACCAGCTCCCGCCGCCAGACGACGACACGCTGCCGCGCGCGCTCCGCTTCCTCTTCGAGCGCTGAGCGCAGGCCGGCTCAGTCGCGCTTCGTCGCCGCCTTGCCGAGCACGAACGGCGCGAGCGTCGCTAGCACCTGATCGGCGTCGTAGACGACGCGATGCGGGAGCTTCGGCAGGAGCGGCGTCGCCTCGTCGCGCGCGGCGATGGGGATCACGACGAGGGTGTCGGAGTAGAGCGCGTAGGGCGTGTTGTCGTCGTCGAGCTTTTGCGGCTCGTACGGCGTCGTCGCGCTGAGGACGCCGGCGGGCGTGCGCCCGAGGAGGAAGTAGCGCACTCCGCGCTCCTTCGTGAACTCCGCCGCGCGGTACAGCGTGTTGACGTGCACTGCCTTCTCGGTGACGTACTTCCGCCACTCGGGCGCGAAGCGGTACTTCACGGCGAACATCTCCAGCTTCTTCCCGTCGTCGGCGTCGAGCTCGCCGAGGAGCGCCTCCGAGTAGCCGACGCGGCCGTCGGTCATCCGCGTGTAGGCCAGTTGCCCGGCGTGGAGCGTGCAGCCGCCACCGAGGCCACCGACGAGGATCGCGAGCGCGAGCGAGGCGAGGTAGGTCGTACGCATGGAGCCCTCCGTGGGAGCGAGCAGTACCTCGCGTCTGCGGGGGGGAGGGCGCCAATGCGTTCAGGCTGCGCGCCAACCGGCGCCGGATTGCGGATAGACAGAAAAGGTCAGTTGATGCGCGCGATGCAGGAGTAGGTCGCGCCGTTGTCGGTCGTGTCGCAGACGTAGTTGGTGTCGCAGCAGCGGTCGAGCACCGGATCGCAGGCGACGCCGGCGGCGACGCACATCCGCGCCATGTCGCCCGGCATCGTCATGTCGGGCGGCGGCGGGGTGCCCCCGTCGGGCGGCGGGTCGCGCACGTCGAGCGTCCAGAAGGCGCGGTGGTTGTTCTCGTTCAGCCCCTGGAACTGCAGGCGGAACGCCGGGTAGCTCGGGTCGATGCCGCCGGTGGCGAGCTTCGCCGGATCGACCGCCGCGACCCAGATCTGCTGCGTCCCCGACGGGAGCACGACGCCGTACTCGCGCATCGAGTTGAACGCCACCCAATAGAGGTCCCCCGGCGGCGCCCAGGTCGGCTGCGTGTTCGAGCTCTGCCCGGTGGTGGTCTTGTTCGACACGACGCGGTTGGCGGCGATGAGCTCGACGGGCGTGCCGCCCGCCTTGCCGACGATCCAGAGCTGCGCCGTCAGGTCGCCGTGGCCGCCCTTGCCGCGCGAGTAGGCGATCCAATTTCCGTCTGGCGAAAACATCGGGAACAGGTTCGACAGCCCGCTCGCCGGGACCAGCGTCTTCACCGTGCCCCAGCCGGGGTTCAGCCAGGGGATGACCGCGATCGACGCGCCGCTCGGCGCGTCGCCCTTGGCGGTGGCGAAGACGAGCTGGGTGTTGTCCGGCGACCAGTCGGGGTGCGTCGCCTGGAGTCCGTTGAGCGGGATGTCCGCCTCCTTCGTCCCGGTGGCGCGGTCGACGGTCCACATCGGGCCGCCCCAGGCGACGGCGACGTGCGCGTCGTCGGGCGAGATGCTGGCGAAGCCGTGCCCGCCGGTGTTGGCGATCGACTTCACGAGCGGCGTCGGCGGCGGGGTGTTGGTGACCTGCGTGATCCAGAGGCTCTGGCCGCTCGTCGCCTGCACCGGCGCCGCGAGGTACTTGCCGTCGCGCGAGACCACATGGCACGCCACGCACTTCACCGCGTCGGTGGGGTTGGTGTAGGTCGTCTGCGGGTTGCCGGCGATGTAGTTCTCGGGGACGGCGTCGCGGATGTTGGCGCGGCGCACGCCGGCCACCGTCGTCGACCAGTAGAAGATCGCGCCGGCGACGTCGCGCTTGGAGAAGCCGAGCGTGATCGCGCCCGCGCGCCGGATGGTCGGCGTCGCCGTCGAGCGATCCATCGCGTCGATGGTCCAGCTCACCGTCTGACCGGCGTTCGACGCCGCGATGAAGCTCCAGGTGGTCTCGTCGGCCTCGAAGCAGCCGGCCGCCGGGTTCTTGCCCGCGCAGAGCGCGTTCGCGCCGTTCGTGTAGATAGTCACCTTCGAGCCGGGGCCCTCGAAGGTGAGGCGGAACTCGGTGTAGCCGCCGGTGCGCCACTGGAACAGCGTGCGATAGATGTTGCGCGGGAAGCGGGTCTGGTCGCTCGGGTAGACCACCGTCGGGAGCGTGCCGCTCGTCGTCGGGGTGCGCGTCCAGTCGGTGGCGTTGGTGGGCGTCCCGACGGTGACCTCGAGCTTGAAGACGATGGTCGTCTCGCCGCTCACGCAGCCGTCGGTGGCCTTGATGGTGACGGTTCCGCCGGCCTTCCCGTTCGGCGTCAGCGTGCCGGAGGTGACGACGCCGGCGGGCGTGTCGTCGCCGCGGGTGGCGGTCCAGATCAGCTTCGTGGGATCGAGCGCCTCCATGTGGCCGTCGCTGAAGGTGCCGGTGGCGGTGAAGGTCTGCGGCGGCGCGGAGCTGCCGTCGAGGGTGACGGTGCCGTTCGCCGGCGAGAGGGTGATGGTGCTGAGCCCGGGGAGGCACTGCACGAAGAGGTCGGTGTTGCCGCCGCCCGGCACGGAGAGATCGTCGCCGCCGCCGCCGCCCGGCACCGACAGGTCTTCACCTGAAGGTGTGCCTGGCGTGCTGTCACACCCACACCAGAGCACCAGCGCAGCGACGACGGCAGAGATCCGCATAGCTTGACAATAAATGGATCGGGGCGGATTTGCAGTGAAGCGGCTTACAGTGCAGAGTCTGCGCTAACGAGCTCGGCGACGGCGTTCGAGAGGACGACGCGTCCGTCCTGCGTCGAGGTGGTGACGACGTACTTGTTGGGCTCGATCCGCCAGCCGCGCGTCGTCAGCGTGTCGCCGGGGAGGACGATGCCGGCGAAGCGCGCCGAGAAGCCCACCAGGCGCGCGGGGTCGCCGCCGGCGGCGCCGCGGAGGAGGGCGCGCCCGGCGTGGCCGAAGGTGCAGAGCCCGTGGAGGATGGGGCGGTCGAAGCCGGCCATCTTGGCGAACTGGGGGTCGGCATGAAGTGGATTCAGATCTCCGGAGAGGCGATAAAGCAGCGCCTGCTCGGGCGTGGTCGCCTCGACGATCTCGAAGTCGGGCGCGCGATCGGCGGGCGGGTCGGCCTTCACCGCCTCGGGGCCGCGCTCGCCGCCGAAGCCGCCGGCGCCGCGCACGAAGATCGAGAAGATGTTGTCGAAGAGCGGCGCGCCTTTTTCGTCTACGGTCTTTGCCTCGACGACGCAGAGGGCGCCCTTGCCCTTGTCGTAGATGCCCTTCACCTCCGACGTCGTGAGGAGCTTCCCCTGCGGCGGGATGGGGCGGTGCAGGCGAATCGACTGCTCGCCGTGGACGATCATCACCGGGTTGGCGCCGAGGTCGGCGGAGACCGCGATCATCGACGCGAACGAGGGGACCACCGCGAAGGTCGGCAGCACCTTGGGCCCGCGCCCCTCGTAGAGCACGTCGAGCTCGTCGGCCTTGGCGCCGACGCCGAGCGCGTAGAGGACGACGTCCTTCCAGCTGTAGGCGAACTCGATGGGGGCGGACTTCTGACCGACGAGCTTCAGGTTCAGCGACATGTTCAAGCTCTCCTGACTAACGGGCGCGGCGGCCGAAGCGACCGCTGATGGCGTGATAGAGCCCCGAGGGGACCCAGGTGAGGGCGCGCATCCCGAGCGCCGTCGGCGTCGGGAAGTCGCACATCCAGTCGCGCGCGATCAGCGAGCCGACGATGATCTCGGCGGCGCGATCGACGTCCATGAGGAAGGGCAGGTTCTTCATCTTGGCGGTCATGTCGGTCTTCACGAAGCCGGGGCAGATGGCGGTGACCGCCACGCCCGAGCCGTCGAGGTCGACGCGCAGGCTCTCGAGGAAGGCGATGATCCCCGCCTTCGACGCCGAGTAGGCGGCCGAGCCGGGCAGCCCGCGCCACCCCGCCAGCGACGAGACCGCGCTCACGTGGCCGCGCCCGCGCGCGACCATCCCGGGGAGCGCGCCGCAGATCGTGGCCGCCGCGCCGGTGAGGTTCACGTCGAGGCAGCGGCGCACCTTCTGCCAGTCGATGTCGGTCCCCGACGAGGTGCCGCTGATCCCGGCGTTGGCGATCACCAGGTCGAGCGGGGCGCGCGCGTCGAGGGCGCGGACCGCCGCCTCGTGCGCGTCGGCCTCGGCGACGTCCATCGCCAGCGCCTCGGCGCGGCCGCCGGCGGCGGTGATCTCGGCGACCAGCGACTCGAGCATGTCGACGCGGCGCGCGGCGACGAAGACCTTGGCCCCGCGCGAGGCGATGGACTTGGCGACCTCTCGCCCGATCCCCGACGAGGCGCCGGTGATGAGCACATTCTCCCAAAGAACATCGTGCGACATTCGGCGGATCATACGTCCTATTTCGCAGCGTGATTCTGGCGAAATCTCACTCGGGCAGCTCAGCAAGCCGCTTTTCGGCCTGCTCGCGGACAAAGGCATCGGGATCGTTGCTGAGCTGCTCGAGGAGCGATCGCGGCGTCGACGGGTTGCCAGCCACCGAGTGGCGAACGAACCGTTCGGGATCAGCCGCCGCGCGGGCCTTGGGATTGCGCGCTGCTCCGCTGAGAACATCCGGATGCGGGGCGCTGAGGAGTGCGACGATCAGATCCACTGGCAACTTTTCTTCGCGGGCCGCTTCGGCGCGCACTTCGGGCGTGACATCGCGGGCCATCGCTTCCAGCAGCGTGTCGGGTCGGCTCCAGTTCTTCGCGATCCCCTCGCGTAGGAATCGATCTCCCGTCGCCCAGAGCCGCTCGAGCTCGCTCGGCGAGAGCACCAGCTGCTGTGCGGCCAGCATCCGCGCGTACGGCCCGCCCGCGAAAAGGCTCTCGAGCTCCTCCGACGACAATGCTGGATCGTCGGGGAGCGCCTCTTCGGGCGGAACCGCCATCGTGGTTTCCTCTGCGCGCGACAGCAGCTCGATCAGGTCGGCGTCGGCCTGCGGGTGCTCTGCGGCGGCGGAGCGAACGAGAATCGACTCGTCCATGAGGAGCTCGCGCGCGACCTCAGCCGGCAGCCCGGGATTCCGGGCGGCATCTTCTCGGACGTACTCGTCGAGCGAACGGGCGAGCTGGACCAGATCCGCGGGGGCGGTCTGCGGATTCTGGGCTCTCTTCCTGAGCTGTTCACGTGCGTAACAGCGCAAGAGCGCGTGCCCGTCCTCGTCGTCGGGGCGCCTCTCCAACCGCGGCTTTGTCAGGTTCAACTGCCACTCCCACATTCGGGAGGTCCCGGGGCCGGCCAGGATCTCAAGCGCTTCGACCGGTGCGGCCTCACACTCTGCGAGCTTCCATCGAACTTTCACGTCGGGATGAGACGCCATCCCCACCAGCAGCACGGGATCGAGGCCACTTGGGGCAAACACTTCCACGACGAGCGCGAGATACGGTGCGAGCGCGGCCAGGACCTCGGGGAAGGTGCTCGAATCCCGGGCCAGGTCACGCAAGAGAGCCGCGTCGTCGGGGAATTCCTGCAACCACTCGCCCGGGGTCAGGAAGTCCCTCTGGAGGCGCTCCAGCAGGTCTTGGGCGAGGGGCGGCAGGTCGCTCATGCCCGCTTGATAACCCGATGCGGGTCAAAACGCTCGATTTGCGATGATCAGGCGGGGATGCCGTCGCGGAGGAGCTGGCGGGCGATGGTGACGATCTGGATCTCGTCGGTGCCGCCGCCGATCTGGAGGAGCTTGGCGTCGCGCATCAGCATCTCGACGTGGTACTCGCGCATGTAGCCGTTGCCGCCGAGGATCTGGATCGCCTCGAGGGCGCACTCCGTCGCCGCGCGCGCGCAGTAGAGCTTCATCGCCGACGCCTCGGCCTGCGAGATGGGCGCCTTCTTGTGCTGCTTCTCGAGGCTGCGGAAGAGCATGTTGCGCACGTTCTCGCGGTGCACGTACATGCGCGCGAGCTTGTCCTGCATGAGCTGGAACTCGCCGATCTTCTTGCCCCAGGCCTCGCGCTCCTTGGCGTAGGCCAGGCTGTCCTCGAGGCAGCGCTCGATGATCCCGAGGCACATCGGCACCATCGACGTGCGCTCGCCGTGGAAGACGTCGCGCGCGCCCTCGCGGGAGGGCGCGGTCTCGGTCTCGCCGAGGAGGTGGGACGCCGGCACGCGCACGTCCTCGAGGAAGATCTCGCCCGTCGGCGAGCTGTGCATCCCCATCTTCTCCATCGGCGACCCGGTCGACAGCCCGGGCATGCCGCGCTCGAGGACGAAGGCGTGGATGGGGCGCGACCGCGGATCCTCGCCGGCCTCGACGATTTTCGCGTAGACAACAAAGATGTCGGCGTAGGGGGCGTTGGTGATGAAGGTCTTCTGCCCCGAGAGGACGTAGTGCTCGCCGTCGCGGCGGGCCACCGTGCGCATCGACCCGAAGGCGTCCGAGCCAGCGCCCGGCTCGGTCATCCCCCAGGCGCCGATCTTCTCCCCGACGAGGATCGGCAGCGCCCAGCGCTGCTTCTGCGCGAACGTCCCCTTCGACATGATGGCGCCGCCGGCCAGGCCCAGCGTCGCGCCGAACGCCAGGAAGAAGCCCGGGCAGACGCGCGTCAGCTCCATCGCGACGACGGCCATGATGCCCGGGTCCCCGAAGGCGCCGCGCCCCTCGGACTTCTCCGTCGGGGCGCCCGGCTTCGCCGCCAGCTTCTCGAACTGCGCGCGCACCAGTTGGTCCATCTGGAACGCCGCGAGGAGGCGCCGCATCGTCGGGTAGGGGAGGAGCTCGCCGCGCTCCATCTTGGGGACGAGCGGGGCGAGCTCTTTGTCCGCCCACTGGCGCAGCATCTGCCGCGCCATTTTTTGTTCATCAGTAAAGTCGAGCATCGTTACACCGGCATCACGCCGTGCTTGCGATGCGGCCGCTCGACCTTCTTGTTCCACGACAGCTCGAGGCCGAGCGCCAGCACCTTGCGGGTGTCGCGCGGGTCGATGACGTCGTCGACGAGGCCCCAGCCCGCGACCTTGTAGATGTCGATGTGCTGCTGGATCGCCGCGGCGAGCTGCTGCTTCACCTCGGGCGGCGGCTCCTGCCCGCCGAACATCTTCTTGCCGGCGATGCCCACCATCCCGTCGGCGCCCATCACGCTGATCTCGGCGCCCGGCCAGGCGACGATGAGGTCGGGCTCGTAGGCGCGGCCGGCCATCACGAAGTAGCCGGCGCCGTAGCCCTTGCGGACCACGACGGTGAGCTTGGGCACCGTCGCCGAGGCCATCGCGTGCAGCATCTTGGCGCCGTGGCGGATGATGCCCTCGTGCTCGACCTTCGAGCCGACCATGAAGCCGGGCACGTCCATCAGGAAGACCAGCGGGATGTTGAAGGCGTCGCAGAGCTGGATGAAGCGCGCGGCCTTGTCGGCGCTGTCGTTGGTGAGGATGCCGCCCATCTGCTTCGGGTTGTTGGCGACGATGCCGCAGGGGCGGCCGCCGATGCGCGCCAGGCCCGTCACCATGGGCTTGGCCCACTTTGGTTTGAGCTCAAAGAATCGCCCGTGGTCGACGATGTGCCGGATGACCTCCAGCATGTCGTAGGCCTGCCGCGTCGACTCCGGGAGGATGTCGAGCAGCTTCTCGTCGCGTCGATCGACCGGGTCGTTGTTGACGATGATCGGCGGGCGGTCGTCGCACGACGAGGGGAAGAACGAGAGGTACTCCTTGATCGAGCCGATGCACTCGCCGTCGTTCTCGACCTCGAGGTCGCCGACGCCCGACTTCTCGCAGTGCACCTTCGAGCCGCCGAGCTCCTGCTCGGTGACGTCCTGGCCGGTGACCGCCTTGACGAGCGGCGGGCCGCCGAGCGCCATCGACCCGATCTCCTTCACCATCGGGACGAAGTCGGCCAGGCCCGGGATGTAGGCGGTGCCGGCCGCGCCCGGGCCGACCATCGCAGCGACGAGCGGGACCACGCCCGACATGATCACCTCTTCGCGGAAGAGCGCGCCCGACCCCGCGAACAGCGAGAGCATGTCGCCGGAGAGCGCGCCCTGCGGCTCGATGCGCGCGCCCGCCGAGTCGATGAACCACACCATCGGGATGCGGGAGCGCAGCGCCAATTCACGGAGCCGCGTGACCTTCACCTCGCCGGTCTGGCCGATGGAGCCGCCCTTGACCGTGAAGTCGTACGAGGCCGCGCAGACCAGGCGCCCGTCGACCTTGCCGTAGCCGCAGACCACCGCGTCGGCGGGCGGCTTGTCGTTGGGGTTCTGCCCGCCCATCTGCGTGCCGTGGATGCCGACCTCGAACCACTGGCCGTCGTCGAAGAGGCGGTCCATGCGCTCGCGCGCGGTGAGCTTGCCGCGCTCGTGCTGCTTGCGGACCTTCTCCTCGCCGCCCATCTGCTTGATGGCCGCGCGGCGCGCCTCCAGATCTTTGACCCGATCCCGCATATTCATGGCTTTGTCCCCGATTTAGGCCAGGCCCAGGATTTTCTTCGTTTCCTCGACGGTGGCGATCTCGCGCCCGGCGGCGCGCGCCATCCCCGCCGCGTGGGCGACGAGCTCGCCGTTCGACTTCACCATCTCGCCGTTGGGCAGGTAGAAGTTGTCCTCGAGGCCGACGCGCACGTTGCCGCCCATCCCGAGCGCCATCGCCGTCAGCGGCCAGGTCGCCTGCGAGATCGGCGTCGTCTTCCACACCGACCCCGGCGGCAGGTGGTTGGCGATGAAGGCCAGGTGGTCCGGCGTCGCCGGCGCGCCGCCCGTCACGCCGAGCACGATATTGATGTCAATCGGCCCCTTCATGAGGCCCATGTCGATCAGCGGATCGAGCGACGCCACGTGCGAGGTGTCGAAGCACTCGCACTCGGGGCGCACGCCGACCTCGAGCATCGACTTCAGGTAATAGATGATTTCGTCGAAGGGGTTTTGGAACACGAAGGAAAAGACGAAGTCCTTTCGCTTCGCGGAGTATTTCGCGTAGTTCATCGACCCCATGTTGAGCGCGCCGATGTGCGGCCGCGTCTGCAGCACGTGGGCGATGCGCTGCTCCTTCGGCAGGCCGACCGCGCCCGTCGAGAAGTTGATGATGACCGGGCTGCGCTTCTCGATCTCGCGCTTGTAGGCGGCGAAGACCGCGGGGTCGTAGGACGGCTGGCCGTCGTCGGTGCGACCGTGCACGTGCACCACGGTGGCGCCCGCCTCGTAGGCGCGGCGGCACTCCTCGCCGATCTCCTCGGCGGAGTAGGGGATCGCCGCGCACTGCTTCTTCGTCGTGACGGCGCCCGTCACGGCGCAGGTGATGACGACCTTGTCTCCGAGGGCCATGTTCTATGTCTCCTTGATCTTCGATTGCACCTGCTCGGCCACCTTCTTGAGCAGGACCATCAGCTTCTCCAGTTCCGACGGGGAGAGCGCCTCGATGGCGTCGCGCAGCGTGTCCCAGGGCGAGACCTGCGCCCGCTCGGCGACCTTCCGCCCGGCCGTGGTGAGCCGGATGATCCAGACCCGCCGGTCCTCCTCCGAGCGCGCGCGCTCGACGAGGCCGGCCGCCTCCATGCGGTCGACGATGCCCGTCACCGTCGAGTTGTGGGCGCGGATCTCCTTCGAGAGCGAGCCGAGCGAGAGGTCGCCGATCTCGTGCAGGAGCTTGAGCACCGAGAGCTGCGTCGGCGTGACGCCATACCGCTGCGCCTCGTCCTTCGAGAGGCGACGGCTCTCGGTGACGAGGTAGATGATCGTCTCGACGATGCGGTCGAGATCTTCCTTGAGCGAGCGCGACAGTCCCATCGGCCGGGACGAAACTTAGCACGCGAAATATCGGCCGCTGAAGCATTTCGTGGGAATCGTCCGCCACGTTCGGCGTTCACCCGTCATGAGGCTCGCTTGGCTTGCTGTCCCGCTCGTCGTTCTCTGCGCCGCCTGCCCCGGGGGCGGGATCGAACAGACCTCGCCGGCGGTGACCGGCATCTACCGCCAGACCTTCGTGACCGACTCGGATGACTGCAATCCGCCGCGGCACCCGTCGGGGGGCTACACCACCGCGGTCACCGTCCGCCCGGATGGGATGAACATCCCGGTACCGTTGATCGACGGTCCGCTCACGGGGCTCATGCGCTTCGATCTGCTCGCGTCGCGCGGGTATGCGTTCTCGATGGTGCGCGGCTATTCGCCCGACGGCTCGGCGCGCGTCTACGACCCCGGCACCGAGCCGAGCGAGTGCTTCGTGCAACGCGCCGAGTGGCAGCTGTTGAGCGGGACGCAGACGCCGATCGAGGTCGCGTGGACCGAGGACTACACCGTCAAGCCCGGCTGCACGGTGGCGGCGGACTGGCTGCCGCGCACGAGCTGCCGCATGGCCGCTCGGATTCGCTACGAGCTCGTCGAAGAGTGCGCGCCGCCCGCCACCCTCGCCCTCGAGACCAACGGGGGCGTGGCCACCTTCCAGTGCCGGCGCTGAACGCCGTTCAGCGCGAGCGGCGGCGGAGCTCGTCGGGGGTGCAGCCGGCGCGCTCGCGGACGAGCTGCGTCAGGGTCCCCTCGCTGACGCCGAGGCGGCGCGCGACGACGCCGACCTTGTCCTGCGACGTGAGGAGCAGATCGCGCGCGGCCAGCCAGCGGGCGTCGCGCTGCTCGTCGCCGAACGAGCGGCCGTGGGCGCCGAGGAGGCGCTGCAGCGTGCGCGGCGAGATGGCCAGCGCCCGCGCCGCCGCGCTCAGGCTGACGTCGCCGCGCTTCTCGCGCAGGAGCGCGCGCAGGTTGGCGACGAGGCGCGGCAGCCCGGCGGCGCGCTCGACGAGGGCGTCGATCTCGTCGGCGAGCGGCTCGGCGCCGACGGCGCGGAAGCCGGCGCGCGCGTCGGTGAAGACGCGGTAGGGGTGGCTGTCGCCGAGGATGGGGAGGATGCCGGTCAGCACCAGCCCGGGGAGGTCGTCGCGGGCGATGCCGACTTGCTGGCGGACGCGGCGGGTGAAGCGCGCGAGGTTCTGGCGCAGCCAGCCCATGAAGTAGCCGAGCGCGTCGGTGTCGAGCTCCAGCCGCCGCCCGTCGATGATCACGTCGACGGCGTCGCTCATCGTCGACGCGAAGATCGCCTCGTACATGGCGAGGGCGGCCTTGGCGGCGTCGGCGTCGGGGCGGCCGTAGGCGGCGACCCCGCCCAGCGACGGGGAGGCGACCCACAGGACCGACGTCCCGGCGTGGTGCCAGGTGCCGACCGGATCGCGCAGGAAGGCGGTCGCGCTTTCTGCTTGACGCAAAGTCGTCGAGAAGTCACGCACGCGCGCGCCTCATGGCCCTTGGCGGCAGTGTACGATCGCGCGTCGATCGAAGGGGGATGACGATGGGGTTCGAGCGCACGGTTCTGCAGTCCTTGGGCAACGGCCGGAAGCTGGCGATGGGCGAGCTGGACGACGGGACGCTCTTCGCGGTGAACGGCGACGAGGTCGGTTGGGCGGGGCGCGTGTCCGACGGCAAGCGGCAGTTCGTGGCGGCGAGCGTGGGACAGCCGGTTGAGGCCGAGAAGATCGGCCGGATGGCGCTCGACGGGGTCGGGCTGCGGATCGCCTACGTGGCGAAGCAGGGCAAGCAGTGGCGGGTCGTCGTCGACGGAGAGCCGGGACCCGCGCACGACGAGGTCACCGACCTCGTCTTCTCGACGGCGCGCGGGTCGCCTACATCGCGCGCACCAAGAAGCAGTGGCGGGTGTTCGTCGATGGAAAGGGCGGCCCGCCGCACGGGCACGTGAGCGGTCTCGCGGTGAGCCCCGACGGCGCGCGGTACGGGTACCTGGTGAACGAGGGAGGCAAAGCGCAAAAGTACGGCCACGTCGACGGCGGCCGCTGGTCGGTGGTGATCGACGGACAGGCGCAGCCCGGGGACTTCCATTCGGCGTTCTCGCTCATCTTCGGCCCGCGTGGCCACGCCGCCTATGCCGTCTCCGACGGCGATCAGGGCCCGGCGCGCGTGATCGCCGACGGGAAGCCACACCGCGACTTCCGCTCGGTCGCGTACACGCTGAGGTTTGCGCCCGACGGCCGGGTTGTCTATTCGGCCTCGCTCCCAAACGGACAATCCTGTGGGGTGCTCGAGGGCCGTCGCTCTCCGCGGATGGGCGGCGTTGGGCGGTGATCGTCGACGACAACGAGCTCTGGGTCGATGGAAAAAAGGTGGCGAGCGGGTCACAGCTCATTCGCACGGTGAGCTTCAGCCCCGACGGTAAACGACTGGCGTGGGTCGAAGAGAAGGGTCGCCAGCGCTGGGTGGTCGTCGACGGAAAACGAGGACCGGAGCACACGAACCTGTTGTCGACCTCGACGTGGTTCGCCTTCAGCCCCGACGGCGCCCATCTGGCGTACGTCGGCAATCTCGACGACAAGGTCGCGCTCTTTCTCGACGGCGACATCGTGAGCAAGGAGCGCCCAGGGCAACAGTACGGCTTCAGCCCGGATGGAAAGCGGTTCTTCTACAACATCATCGACGGGGACGATTATCGCTGGGTCGTCGACGATCGGCCGGGCGCGCTGCGCTACGACGGGGACGTGCAGGGCCTCGGGATCGTCTTCAGCGCCGACAGCAAGCGCTGGGCGACGGTCGGCGGCAAGAAGGGAAAGGTCCGCATCGTCATCGACGATGAAGAGGTGGGGCCGCCCCTCCGCACGAGCCGTGCGCTGCGCTGGTCGACGCGAGGCAAGCTCATCGTCTTCGCGCAGGACAACGACGGGATCGTCCTCGTCCGCGAGACCTAGAACGGGAAATTATTAGTAGACATGATATCCGCCGTTGTCGGCGGCGAGCTCGTTGTAGGCGATCCACTGCTCGACCCAGCGGCGCGCCTCGTGGTCGGTGAGGTCCTCGCCCTCCCACAGCGCGGGGCCCGACTCGTCGAGCGCGCGCCGCAGCCCGGCGGCGAGGATCGCGCACTCCTCGGGCGTGACCAGCCAGCCGTCGTTCGAGCAGAGCTTCACCGCCGGGACGAGGCGCGGGTTGGGGCTGCGGACCGCGCGCACGGCGTCGCGCGCGGCGAGGTAGTTGGTGACCGCGACGCGCTCGGGCAGCGTCGGCGGCGGCTCGATCTCCAGCGCGCCGTCGGGATCGGCGGAGCCCTCGGCGCGCTCGGCGTCGATGGCGTCGACGAGGAGCCAGGCGCGCTCCTCGTCCCAGCCGGCGGGCGGGAACTCGGGCCAGTCGACGTCGACGTCGTCGTCGAAGAGCTCGGCGCGCAGCATGATCTGCCGCATCGACTGCATCCCGTAGATGTTGAAGCGGAAGTACTCCGGCTGGCCCTCGTACTGCGGCTCGAAGCCGGGCGGGATGCGACGGGGCGTCCTGCGCATGTGGAGGTCGTAGCCCATGGGAGAAGCGTAGCATCCGTGCGCACGGATTCGGGCCGGCCGCCGTAGGATGACCCGATGGCCAAGGTCGTCGACGTCGTTGCGCAGGTTGGCGAGCTCCTCGACGAGAGGCCCACGGAGGCGCTCGCGCTGCTCCTCGAGAGCTGGCGACGCCGGTTCGACCCCGGCGTGGCGCAGGTCATCGAGCGGCTGGGCGCGAACCTCGCTCGAGAGCTCGAGGGGCTGCCGACGAAGAAGGGCGACCGCGCGGCGGCCTTGGCGCGCCTCGCCGAGCGCGCGCCCGATGCCGAGCGCTCGGCGGTGCTCGCCGCGTTCGAGGTCTTCGGGCGCGAGGCGACGGGCGCGCTGGTCTGGCCCTCGGTCGAGGCGTGGGCGAACGTCGAGCCCGATCCGCGCGTCGCGCGGATGGCGCTCCGGGTGCTCGTCGCGCTCGACGTCAAGCTGACCGCCAAGCTGTGGCGGCGGCTGGTGAACTGCATCGAGCGCCACGGCGACGGCGGCGTCGTGGCCGACGGGCGCCCCTACGAGGTCACGCTCAAGAAGCGAGGCGACAAGGCCTACCTCGCGCGCTTCTCGAACGTCCTCAAGAAGCTCGAGAGCGGTCGCGCCTGCACCGACCCGATCGATCGCGCGAGCGTCGACCGGCTGCTGGCGCGCCTCGGGGCGAGCGCACAGGGACCGACGGCGACGAAAGCGCCCTCCGTCGACGAGGAGGCCCTGCTCGCCGCCATCGTCGACCACCCCGACGACGACGGGCCGCGGCTGGTCTATGCCGACGCGCTCCTCGAGCGGCGCGACGCGCGCGGCGAGCTGATCGTGCTCCAGGTCGCGCGCGCACGTGCGCGCGGGCGGGTGTC
>Ga0272446_1001187_pt1 | contig 38683 bp, 35 predicted proteins | sample YNPCB0061_FD_194587 | JGI IMG/M metagenome (GOLD analysis project Ga0272446, IMG submission 194587) | Hot spring microbial mat communities from Yellowstone National Park, WY, United States - YNP-CB-006-1 | ecosystem: Environmental > Aquatic > Thermal springs > Hot (42-90C) > Sediment | place...
GGATGCCGGTCGCCTGCTCGAAGCCGCGGGCGGCGGCGTTGCACCAGTCCTCCTGCATCGAACAGTAGACCACCACCTGCCCTTGCGCGGCCACCGGTCCGGCAGCGGCAAAAGCAAGCAGGCCGCCCAGGAGGGCGGCACGGGTGAGCGCTGCGATCATGGTCCCGACTGCTCCCAACCGATCTCGGGCGGATGGCCAAGACCTGCCGCCTCTGTTGCGGGGACAGCATAGCAGGAAAATCGGCGGCCGGGGAGGGGCCTGTCGCGGACGACGACGCCCCCACGTCACCGCCCGGCGGCCTGCCCCGCCACCCTCACGCATCCATCTTCAGCGCGGCGATGAACGCCGACTGCGGGATCTCCACCTTGCCGAACTGCCGCATGCGCTTCTTGCCTTCCTTCTGCTTCTCCAGCAGCTTGCGCTTGCGGGTGATGTCGCCGCCGTAGCACTTGGCGGTGACGTCCTTCGACAGCGCGCTGATCGTCTCGCGCGCGATGACGCGCCCGCCGATCGCCGCCTGGATCGGGATCTTGAACAGCTGGCGCGGGATCAGCTCCTTGAGCTTCTCGCAGATCGCCCGCCCGCGCCGCTCCGCCTGGCTGCGATGCGCCATGAAGGCAAGCGCATCCACCGGGTCGCCATTGACCAGGATGGTGATCTTCACGAGGTCGCTCTCGGCGTAGCCGTCCATCTGGTAGTCGAAGGAGGCGTAGCCGCGGCTGACCGACTTCAGCCGGTCGTAGAAGTCGAACACCACCTCGTTCAGCGGCAGGCGATAGACGGCCATAGCGCGGTTGCCGACATAGGTCAGCTCCACCTGCTGCCCGCGCCGCTCGCTGCACAGGGTGAGGATCGCGCCGAGATACTCGTCGGGCACGAAGATCGTCGCCTTGATCCAGGGCTCCTCGATCGTCTCCACCACCGACAGGTCCGGCATGTCGGCGGGGTTGTGGAGGTCCATCCTCTCGCCGTTGGTCTTGGTGATCTTGTAGACGACCGAGGGCGCCGTCGCGATCAGGTCGAGGTCGAACTCGCGCGACAGGCGCTCCTGGATGATCTCGAGGTGCAGGAGACCGAGGAAGCCGCAGCGGAAGCCGAAGCCGAGCGCGGCCGAGGTCTCCGGCTCGTAGTGGAAGGAGGCGTCGTTCAGCCGCAGCTTGGCGAGGCTGTCGCGCAGCTTCTCGAAATCGTCGGCATCCACCGGATAGAGGCCGCACCACACCACCGGGATCGAGGGCTTGAAGCCGGGCAGCGGCTCGCTCGCCGGGTTGCGGTCGTCGGTGATGGTGTCGCCGACCTTGGTGTCGGCCACCGTCTTGATGGCGGCGGTGATGTAGCCCATCTCACCCGGGCCGAGGCTCTCCACCGACACCATCTTCGGCGTGAACACGCCCACCTGCTCCAGCGTGTGCACGGCGCCGGTGGACATCATCCGGACCTTCTGGCCCTTGCGCAGCCGCCCGTCGGCGACGCGCACCAGCACCACCACGCCGAGATACGGGTCGTACCAGGAATCAACCAGCAGCGCCTTGAGCGGCGCCTCCGGGTCGCCCTTCGGCGGCGGCAGGCGCGTCACGATCGCCTCCAGCACACCCTCGATGTTGAGGCCGGTCTTGGCGCTGATCATCACCGCGTCGTCCGCCGGCAGGCCGATCACGTCCTCGATCTGCTGCTTCACCCGCTCGGGCTCGGCCGCCGGCAGGTCGATCTTGTTCAGCACGGGGACGATCTCGTGCCCTGCCTCGATCGCCTGGTACACATTCGCCAGCGTCTGCGCCTCGACGCCCTGGGAGGCGTCCACCACCAAGAGGCTGCCCTCGCAGGCGGCGAGGCTGCGGCTGACTTCATAGGCGAAGTCCACGTGGCCCGGCGTGTCCATCAGGTTCAGGACGTAGGTGTTGCCGTCCTTCGCCGGGTAGGTCAGGCGCACGGTCTGCGCCTTGATGGTGATGCCGCGCTCGCGCTCGATCTCCATGTTGTCGAGCACCTGCTCCTTCATCTCGCGCGCGGACAGCGCCCCGGTCGCCTGGATCAGCCGGTCGGCGAGCGTGGACTTGCCGTGGTCGATATGGGCGATGATCGAGAAGTTGCGGATCAGGTGAAGGGGCGTGTCGGTCATGGGATTCCGGCCGGGCGCCGCCGCGGGCCGGCGGAGGCATCATACCGGCGGAGATAGGGCAGATCGCCCGGAAGTCCAACCTTGGCCGCGGCAGGGCCGGGCGCTACCGCCCGAGCCCCTCCCAGAACTCCTTGACCTTGGCGAAGAACCCCTCGCTTTCCGGGTGGGTGCGGGAGTGGCCTTCCGCCTCCGCCTCGAACTGCTGCAGCAGTTCGCGCTGCCTCGGCGTCAGGTTCTGCGGCGTCTCCACCGTCACTTCCACGAACATGTCGCCCCGCGCCGAGGAGCGCAGCATGGAGAAGCCCTTGCCGCGCAGCCGGAACCGGTCGCCCGACTGCGTGCCGGCCGGAATCGTCACCCGCGCCTTGCCGCCATCCACCACCGGCACGTCGAGCGACCCGCCGAGCGCCGCCAGCGTCATGCGCAGCGGCACGCGCACCAGGATGTTCGCGCCCTCGCGCTGGAAGATCGGGTGCGGCTTGACCGAGACGTCCACGTAGAGGTCGCCCGCCGGCGCGCCGCGCAGCCCCGCCTCCCCCTCACCGGCCAGCCGGATTCGCGTCCCGTCCTCCACCCCCGCCGGGATGGTGACGGAGAGCGTGCGGTCGCGCTGCACCCGCCCCGCGCCGTGGCAGACCTTGCAGGGGTTCTTGATGATCCGCCCCTGGCCGCCGCAGGTCGGACAGGTGCGCTCGATCAGGAAGAAGCCCTGCTGCGCCCGGACCTTGCCGCTGCCCTGGCAGGTCGGGCAGGTCTGCACGCTGGCCGCGCCGCCTTCCGCGCCCGAACCGCCGCACGCCTCGCAGACCACCGAACTCGGCACGCGGATCGTCCGCTTGGTGCCGGCGAAGGCCTCCTCCAGCGTGATCTCGACCTCCTGCCGCAGGTCGGCGCCACGGCCCGATGCGCCGCCGCGACCGCGGCCGCCGAAGCGCCCGAACATCTCCTCGAAGATGTCCTCGAGGCCGGAGCCGCCGAAGCCGCCGCCGAAGCCGCCGTGGAAGCCGCCGGCGCCGGGCCCTGCGCCGCCGTCGAAGGCGGCGTGGCCGTAGCGGTCGTAGGCGGCGCGCTTCTCGGCGTCCTTCAGGACGTCATAGGCCTCGTTGACCTCCTTGAACCTCGCCTCCGCCGTCGCGTCGCCCGGGTTGCGGTCCGGGTGCAGCTTCATGGCGAGCTTGCGGTAGGCCTTCTTGAGGTCGTCCTCGCTGGCGTCGCGGCTGACGCCGAGAACCTCGTAGTAGTCGCGCTTTGCCATGCCTCAGCCTTTCCGGACCAGGCTGCGCCGCGCGGCGGGTGGCGGAGCCGCGCGACGCATCCGGAGCTGCCTCAGGACGGCTTCTTCTTGTTCGGGTCCACCTCCTCGAACTCGGCGTCCACGACGCGCTCGCCCGAGGGGCTGGCCTCGCCCGCCCCGCCCGGCGGGGGGCTTGCCTGCTGCTGCTGGTAGGCCGCCTCGCCCAGCTTCATCGCCGCCTGGCCGAGGCGCTCGGCGGCGGAGCGCAGCCTCGCCGCATCCGCCGCCTCGTCGGCGCGCGCGGCGCGCGCCGCCTCCAGCGCCGCCTCGACATCGCCCTTCACGGCCGGACCGACCTTGTCGCCGACATCGGCGAGCGACTTCTCGGTCGAGTGGATCAGCGCATCGAGCCCGTTGCGCGCCTCGACCGTCTCGCGCTTGCGCTTGTCGGCCTCGGCATTGGCCTCCGCCTCGCGCACCATGCGCTGGATGTCGGCGTCCGACAGGCCCGACTTCGCCTGGATGCGGATGTTCTGCTCCTTGCCGGTCGCCTTGTCCTTGGCGGAGACGGACACGATGCCGTTGGCGTCGATGTCGAAGGTGACCTCGATCTGCGGCACGCCGCGCGGCGCGGGCGGGATGCCCACCAGGTCGAACTGGCCGAGCAGCTTGTTGTCCGCCGCCATCTCGCGCTCGCCCTGGTAGACCTTGATGGTCACCGCGGTCTGGTTGTCGTCGGCCGTCGAGAACACCTGGCTCTTCTTGGTCGGGATCGTGGTGTTGCGCTCGATCAGCCGGGTGAACACGCCGCCCAGCGTCTCGATGCCGAGCGAGAGCGGCGTGACGTCGAGCAGCAGGACGTCCTTCACCTCGCCCTTCAGCACGCCGCCCTGGATGGCGGCGCCGATCGCCACCACCTCGTCGGGGTTGACGTTGCGCGCCGGCTCCCGGCCGAAGAAGGTCTTCACCGTCTCGATGATCTTCGGCATGCGCGTCATGCCGCCGACCAGGATCACCTCGTCCACCTCGCCCGCCGTGATGCCGGCGTCCTTCAGCGCCTGGCGGCACGGCTCGAGCGTCCGCTGCACCAGGTCGTCCACCAGCGCCTCCAGCTTGGCGCGCGTCAGCTTCATCACCAGGTGCTTCGGGCCGGAGGCGTCGGCGGTGATGAAGGGCAGGTTGATCTCGGTCTCCTTGGCCGAGGAGAGTTCGATCTTCGCCTTCTCGGCAGCGTCCTTCAGCCGCTGCAGCGCAAGCTTGTCGCCGCGCAGGTCAATGCCCTGCTCCTTCCTGAACTCGTCGGCCAGGTAGTCGATCACCCGCTGGTCGAAATCCTCGCCGCCGAGGAAGGTGTCGCCGTTGGTGGACTTCACCTCGAACACGCCGTCGCCGATCTCGAGGATCGAGACGTCGAAGGTGCCGCCGCCGAGGTCGTACACCGCGATGGTGCCCGACTTCTTCTTGTCGAGCCCGTAGGCGAGCGCCGCCGCCGTCGGCTCGTTGATGATGCGCAGCACCTCGAGCCCGGCGATGCGGCCGGCCTCCTTCGTCGCCTGGCGCTGCGCGTCGTTGAAATAGGCGGGGACGGTGATGACGGCCTGGGTCACGGTCGTGCCGAGATAGGCCTCGGCCGTCTCCTTCATCTTCCCGAGCACATAGGCGCTGATCTGCTGCGGGGCCATCTTCTGGCCGCCGGCCTCGACCCAGGCGTCGCCGTTCTCGGCGCGAATGATCTTGAAGGGGGCGAGCTCCTTCTCCTTCTGCACCATCGGGTCGTCGTAGCGGCGGCCGATCAGGCGCTTCACCGCGAACAGCGTGTTCTCGGGGTTGGTCACCGCCTGGCGCTTGGCCGCCTGGCCGACGAGACGCTCGCCCGACTTGGTGAAGGCGACCATGGAGGGGGTGGTGCGCGCGCCCTCCGCGTTCTCGATCACCTTCGCCTCGCCGCCCTCCATGATGGCGACGCAGGAGTTGGTGGTGCCGAGGTCGATGCCGATGACTTTGCTCATCCGTCTTCTCCTGTTGCGGCGGACCGCGTCGGCCCTTTCGACGGCGCCGCGGCGGTCCCCTTCGCGGATGGGGGTTGGAACGGCCGTGATCTATTCAGGGGGTGCCGCCGGCGCAAGGGGCGGGGGGGCGAAAAGCCGCTCTGTGCCCCGCGCTTGTCTCCCCTCCCCCCCTGCCATAGCCTTCCCAGTCTCGCACCACCGGCAGGAGAGTTCGGGGAAAATGGGCGCAGGCTGGCGGATCGGCTTCGACATCGGCGGCACCTTCACCGACTTCGTGCTGGCCGACGCCGCCGCCGGCGCGATCCGCCTGCACAAGTGCCTGACCACGCCGGCCGACCCGTCCGTCGGCGCGCTCGCCGGCCTCGCCGAGATCACCGCCGCCGCCGGCATCGCGCTGGCCGATGTGGGGGAGATCCTGCACGGCACCACGCTGGTCACCAACGCGATCATCGAGCGCAAGGGGGCGCCGCTCGGGCTCATCACCACCCGGGGCTTCCGCGACCTGCTGGAGATGGGCACCGAACAGCGCTACGACATCTACGACCTGTTCCTCCGCTTCCCCGACCCCCTGGTGCCCCGCCGCCACCGGCTGGAGGTGCCGGAGCGGATGGACCGCGACGGCAGGCCGGTGACGCCGCTCGACGAGGCGGCGGTCGAAGCCGCGGCGCGGCGGCTGGCGGCCGAGGGCGTGCAGGCGGTCGCCATCGCCTTCCTGCATGCCTACGCCAACCCGGAGCATGAGCGCCGCGCCGCCGAGGCCGTGAAGCGCGCGGCACCCGGCCTCGCGGTGTCCGTGTCCTCGGAGGTGGTGGCCGAACTCTGGGAATACCAGCGCACCGTCACCACCTGCGCCAACGCCTATGTCCAGCCGCTGATGGACCGCTACCTGACGCGGCTGGAGCGCGAGCTCTGGGCGCGCGGCTTCCGCGGCGCGCTCAGGCTGATGCACTCGGCAGGCGGCCTCGTCAGCCCCGCCGCCGCCCGCGCCTTCCCGATCCGGCTGCTGGAATCCGGGCCCGCCGGCGGCGCGCTCGCCACCGCGCTGTTCGGCGCGCGCGCCGGGCATCGCGACGTGATCTCCTTCGACATGGGCGGCACCACCGCCAAGGCCTGCCTGATCGAGGACGGCCGCGCCGAGGTCGCCGCGATGATGGAGGCGGCGCGCGTCCACCGCTTCAAGAAGGGTTCCGGCCTGCCGATCAAGGCGCCGGTGATCGACATGATCGAGATCGGCGCCGGCGGCGGCTCGATCGCCCGCATTGACGAGGTCGGGCTGCTGCGCGTCGGCCCGCACAGCGCCGGCGCCGACCCGGGCCCCGCCTGTTACGGCCGCGGCGGCACCGAACCCACCGTGACCGACGCCAATCTCGTGCTCGGCTGGTACGACCCGGGCTTCTTCCTCGGCGGGCGGATGACGCTCGACGCCGCGGCGGCGGAGCGCGCGGTCGGCGGCCTCGGCGCGCGGCTCGGGCTCTCGCCGGTCGAGGCCGCCTGGGGCATCGCCAAGGTGGTGACGGAAAGCATGGCCGCCGCCGCCCGCGTGCACCTCGTCGAGAAGGGCAAGGACCCGCGGCGCTACGCGATGGTGGGCTTCGGCGGCGCGGGGCCGGCCTATGCGGCGATGGTGGCCCGCGCGCTCGGCGTGCGGGAGGTGATCGTGCCGCCCGCCTCCGGCGCCGCCTCCCGCGCTCGGCTTCCTGGTGGCGCCGCTGTCCTTCGAGCAGGTGCGCTCCCTGCCCGTCGTGCTGCAGCCGGGCTTCGACGCCGCCGCCGTCAATGCGGTGCTGGACGCGCTGGAGGCCGACGGCCGCGCGCGGCTGGCCGAGGCGGGGGTGGCCGCGGCTGACGTCCGCGTCGAGCGCAGCGCCGACATGCGCCTGGTCGGCCAGGTGCACGAGATCTCGGTGCCCCTGCCGGACGGCGCGCTCGGGCCCGAACGCCTGCCCGAGATCGCGGAGGCCTTCCGCCGCGTCTACACCGCCCGCTACACGGCCGTGTTCGAGGGCGCGCGGATCGAGGCGATCTCCTTCCGCGTGCGCGTGGTGGGGCCGGAGCCGACACTCTCGCTGCAGCAGGCCGGCGCCGACGCGGCGGACCGCCCGAAGCGCAAGGGCGCGCGGCGCATCTACTTCGACGGCGCCTGGCACGAGGCCGGGGTGTGGGACCGCTACGCGCTGTCGGACGGCGACGCGATCCCGGGCCCCGCCATCGTCGAGGAGCGCGAGGCGACGACGCTGGTGCCGCCAGGCGACAGCCTGCGCGTGGATGCCGCCGGCAACCTGCGCATCGCGGTCGCCGCCCCCTCCCTGCCCGAGGCGGTGGTGACGCCCGGCATGCCGCTCGCCGAAGCCGCGCGCCGCATCGAGGCCGACCCGATCTCGCTCGAAATCATGTGGTCGCGCCTCGTCACCATCACCGAGGAGATGTGGCTGACGGTCTGCCGCACCGCCTTCAGCCTGATCATCAGCGAAGCGCAGGATTTCGCCTGCGAGATCCTGGACCCGGAGGGCGAGACTCTGGCGCACAGCCCGCGCGCCATGCCGGTGTTCAACCTGACGGTGCAGCGCGCGGCGAAGGCGCTGCTGGCGAAGTTCCCGCCCGAGACGCTCGCGCCCGGCGACGTGCTCGTCACCAACGACCCGTGGCTCTGCGCCGGGCACCTGTTCGACATCGCGCTGGCCACACCCGTGTTCAAGGACGGGCGCATGGTCGCGCTGATGACCTGCGTCGGGCATGTCAGCGACATCGGCGGCACCAAGGACAGCCTGCGCGCGCGCGAGATCTACGAGGAAGGCCTGCAGATCCCGCCGATGAAGCTCTTTCGCGCCGGCGTGCCGAACGAGGATCTGTTCGCGCTGATCGCGGAGAACGTGCGCAACTCCTGGCAGGTGCTGGGCGACATCCACGCGATGGTGGCGGCGAATGCGCTGGGTGCGGAACGCCTCGCGGCCTTCATGGCCGAATACGGCATGCATGACCTGAAGGCGCTGGCCCGCGTGGTGCAGGACCGTGCGGAAGCGGCGATGCGCGCCGCGATCCGCGCGCTGCCCGACGGGACCTACCGCTCGGCCATCAGCAACAACCCGCTCGGGCAGGTGCTCACCTATCCGCTCGCCCTCACCGTCCGCGGCGAGGAAATCGAGCTCGACTTCGCCGGCTGCCCGCCGCAGCTGCCGCAGGGCGGGCTGAACTGCACGCTGAACTACACCGAGGCGCATGCGACCTATCCGCTGAAATGCATGCTGTCGCCGAACGTGCGCGGCAATGCCGGCTGCTACCGGCCGTTCCGCGTGAAGGCGCCGGAAGGTTCGATGCTGAACGCGACGAAGCCGGTGGCGGTGAACCTGCGCACCCGCACCGGCTGGTACATCGCGCCCAACATCTTCCGTGCCCTGGCGGAGGCGGCGCCGGACAAGGTACAGGCGACGACCGGCCTGCCGGTCGCGGTCGGCCTCTACGGGCGCGATGCGCGCGGCAACCTCTATTCCGACCACCTGTTCATGGGCGGCGGCCAGGGCGCCTCGGCGGCAGGTGACGGCAAGTCGGCGCTGCTATGGCCGACCTCGGCGGCCAACACCTCGATCGAGCTGCTGGAGCAGCGCGTGCCGGTGCTGGTCGAGGAGAAGGCCTACATCGCGGACAGCGGCGGCGCCGGGCGGCACCGCGGCGGGCTCGGCCAGGTGGTGCGGGTGCGTAAACGGGCGGATGACGGGCTGCCGACCATGGCGGCGATCTACCCGGAAGGGGTGGGGATCCGCACGCCCGGTCTGTTCGGCGGCGCCCCGGGCGGCGAGGCCTGGGGCGGCGTGCGCGCACCGGACGGCACGGCGCTGCGTGACTGCGGCACGGGCGAACTCGTCACGCTGACCGCGGCGCGCGAGATCGCCGAGGTGCGGCTGGCCGGCGGCGCCGGCTTCGGGGACCCGCGGCAGCGCAGCCTCGCCGCCATCGCCGCCGACCTGGCGGATGGATACGTGACCCCCGCAGCGGCGGCGCGCGACTATGGCGTGGTGCTGCGCGAGGATGGCACGCTGGACGAGGAGGCGAGCCGCCGCGCGCGCAGCGCGGCCGCCGCGGAGTGACACGCAACAGAGGAGGCAGACCATGCAGGACCTGACCATCGGCCGCCGCGGCGCCATCGCCGCCGGCCTCGGCGCCGCCGGGCTCATCGCGGCGGGTGGCCCGGCGCGCGCCTTCGAACGCGACGGCGACCGCAAGATCATGGTCTTCGCCGGCGGCCAGCCGGTGCCGGTGCTCGACCCGCATGTGCGCTACGACTGGTCCACGCGCATGATCCAGCAGGCGGTCTACGACGCGCTGGCGAAATACGTGAACGACCCGCCGCAGATCGTCCCCTGGCTCGCCGAACGCTGGGACACCAGCCCCGACCGCCGGGTGTGGACCTTCCACCTCGCCGCCAACGCCCGCTTCCACAACGGCGACCCGGTGGACGCCGAGGCCGTGCGCTATTCCTTCGAGCGCGGGCTGCGCCTGAACAAGGGCGTCGCCTGGATGCTGAAGGACGTGCTGCCGCCCGAGAACATCGCCGCAGTGGACGCGCGCACCGTCCGCTTCACGCTGACCCGCGCGATGCCGTCCTTCCTCACCTACATCCCGATGTGGTTCATCGTGAACCCGCGGCAGGTGCAGGCGAACATCGCCAACAACGACTACGGCGAGGGCTGGCTGACCGCCAACGCCGCCGGCTCCGGCCCGTTCCGCATCCGCCGCTTCGAGCCGCAATCCGTCATCCATCTCGACGCCGTGCCGGACTACTGGAAGGGCTGGCCGATGGGCGAGCAGCGGCGGCTGTCCGGCTTCATCTACCGCATCGTGCGCGAGCCGGCGGCCCGCCGCGCCCTGCTGCAGCGCGGCGAGGCCGACATGATCACCGAGATCCCCGCCGACGATTTCGAGCTGCTGCGCCGCATGCGCGGCATGCGGCCGGAGGATCACCGCGGCATGACCACCTTCGCCATCACCATGAACACGACGCGGGGGCCGACCGCCGACCTCAACGTGCGCAAGGCGATCGCGCACGCGATGGACTACGACGCGCTGATCGCCATCCACAACGGCGCGGCGACGCTGATGACGAGCCCCTTCCCCGAGCAGATCCCCGGCCACATCCCGGTGCCGGGAATGCCGCGCCGCAACCTCGACCTCGCGCGGCAGTTCCTCTCCCGCAGCGGCCATCCGAACGGCGGCTTCGAACTGGAATACGTGCATGTCCAGGGCCTCGAGGACCCGCGCCGCATCGGGCTCGCCCTGCTCAACGCGCTGCAGCCGCTCAACATCCGCGTCAACATCGTCGCCCAGCCTTGGCCGACCATGGTGGCGCGCGGCAGCCGCGCCGAGACGGCGCCCGACATGGTCAGCGTCTATGTCACGCCGGTCTCCACCGACCCCGACGTGATCGCAGGCAAGTACCACACCCGCGCGCACGGCAATTTCTGGGGCATGCACCACCTGACGGACCGGCAGCTCGACCAGTGGGTGGACGCCGCGCGCGTGGAGACCGACGAGGCGCGCCGCAACGCCCTCTATGCCGACATCCAGCGCCGCGTCGTGGAACTCCAGCCGGAGATCTTCGGCATGCTCGCCAACCGGCGCTGGATGATGCGCGACTACGTGCGCGGCTTCGCCTACTGCCCGCTCCGGCTGACCGGCGAGATCGACATCCACCCGATGTGGATCGACGCCGCCTGACGTGATCGGTTTCATCGTCAGGCGGGTGGCGCTGACCGGGCTGATGCTGTTCGGCCTAGTCTGCATCACCTTCACGGTGTCGAACGTGGCGCCCTCCGACCCCGCCGCGCTGGCGGCGGGGCCGGACGCGACGCGCGACATGGTGGAGACGATCCGCCGCGAATACGGACTGGACCGGCCGCTGCACGAGCAGTTCCTCCGCTACGTCACCGGGCTGCTGCAGGGCGATCTCGGGCGCTCCATCGTCACGACCCGGCCGGTCGCCGCCGATCTCGCGCGGTATTTCCCGGCGACGCTGGAGCTCGTGCTGCTGTCCATGGCGCTCGGCGTGCTGGTCGGCGTGCCGATGGGCGTGGTGTCGGCGGTGCTGAAGAACCGCGCGCCGGACCACGCGACGCGCTTCCTCGCCGTCTCCCTCGTCGCGCTGCCGGCCTTCTGGTTCGGCATCCTGCTGCAGCTGCTGTTCTCCGTGCAGCTGGAATGGCTGCCGACCTCGGGGCGGCTCGAAGTGGCGACGCCGCCGCCACCGCCGATCACCGGCATGCTGCTGTTCGACAGCGCCGCCGCCGGGCAATGGGATACCTTCCGCGACGCCCTGGCGCATGCGGTGCTGCCGGCGCTCGTCCTGTCCTTCCCCTGCCTCGCCTCCATCCTGCGGGTGAACCGCGCCGAGATGATCGAGGTCCTGTCGTCGGACTACGTCACCGCCGCGCGGGCGCATGGCGTGTCGCCGCTCCGCGTCGTCTGCGTGCATGCGCTGCGCAACGCGATGCTGCCGACGCTCGCCATCATCGGCCTGCGCTGGGGCTGGATGCTCGGCTCCACCGTGCTGGTGGAGACGGTGTTCGACTGGCCGGGCATCGGGCTCTACGCCGTCTCCTCGGCGATCGCCGGCGACTTCAAGCCGGTGATAGGGGTGACGCTGCTGATCGGCCTCAACTTCATGATCGTGAACCTGATCGTGGACCTGCTCTACGGGGTGCTCGACCCGCGCCTGCGGTCGTCGCCATGAGCGGCGCGATCCCGCGGCCCTCCTTCGCGGAACGCCACGCGGCGCCGCTCCGGCAGATGCGCTTCTTCGCCTGGAGCTTCGGGCGCAGCCCCTCCTCCATGCTCGGGCTCGCGATCGTGCTCGCCTTCTTTGCGCTGGCCGCCTTCGGCCCGTGGATCGTGCCCTTCCCGCAGGACGCGACGGGGGCGATGAACCTCGCCAACCGGCTGCAGCCCCCGTCGGCCACGCACTGGTTCGGCACCGACGAGATGGGGAACGACCTCTATACCCGCGTCGTGCTCGCCACCCGCACCTCGCTCTGGGTCGGGCTCACCATCGTCGGCGTCGCGACGCTCGTCGGCGTGCCGCTCGGCATCGCCGCGGGCTATTTCGGCGGCGCGACGCGCAGCGTCATCATGCGCGTCACCGACGTGTTCCTCTCGGTGCCCGGCATCGTGCTGGCGCTTGCCATCGTCGCGGCGCTCGGCCCCGGCATCCTGAACGGCGTCATCGCGCTCTCCATCGTCTGGTGGCCGGGCTATGTGCGGCTGGTGGAAGCCAAGGCGCTGGCGCTGCGCAACGAGCCCTTCGTCGAGGCCGCGCGCGCCGTCGGCGCCAGCCACGCGCGCATCCTCGTCGTGCACATCCTGCCGAACTGCACCTCGCCCATCATCGTCAAGGCCTCGATGGACATGGGCCTCGCCATCCTCGCCGCGGCGTCCCTCGGCTTCATCGGCCTCGGCGCGCGGCCGCCGGCGCCGGAATGGGGCGCGATGATCTCGGTCGCGCGCACCTACATGCCCGACTGGTGGTGGTATGCGGTATTCCCGGGCCTTGCCATCTACCTCACCGTGCTTGGCTTCAACCTGTTCGGCGACGGGTTGCGCGACGTGCTCGACCCGAAGAGCAGCCGCGGGTGACGGCACTGCTCGACATCAGCGGCTATCGCCTGGCGTTCGACGGGTTCGAGGGCCGCGCGCAGGTGCTGGACGGCATAGACCTGCGGGTCGAACCGGGCGAGACGGTCGGCATCGTCGGCGAGACGGGCTGCGGCAAGTCCGTCCTCGCGCGCTCGATCGCGCGGCTCATCGAGATGCCGCCCGGCCGCGTGCTCGGCGGCGCCATCCGCTTCGCGGGCGAGGACGTGTTCGCCATGGACGGCCGCGCGCTCGCCCGGCTGCGCGGCCACGGCGTCGCGATGATCTTCCAGGATCCGATGACCTACCTCAACCCGGTGTTCTCGGTCGGCGCGCAGATGGTGGACGTGATCCGCGCGCATGACCGCGCGGAAGGCAAGCCGAAACGCCCGCGCCCCGCCGCGCGCGACGCCGCCGCCGCGCTGCTCGCCGCCGTCCGCCTGCCGGAGCCCGCGCGGCTGCTCGACCGCTACCCGCACGAACTCTCGGGCGGCATGCGCCAGCGCGTGCTGATCGCGATGGCGCTCGCCGGCAACCCGCGCCTGCTGGTCGCGGACGAGCCGACCACCGCGCTCGACGTCACCATCCAGGCGCAGGTGCTGCGGCTGATCGGCGAGCTCGTCGCCGAACGCGGGCTGACGCTGATGCTGATCAGCCACGACCTCGGCGTGATCGGCGCGCTGTGCCGCCGCATCGTCGTGATGTACGCCGGCACGGTGGTCGAGGACGCGGACGCCGCGACGCTCTTCGCACGCCCGCGCCACCCCTACACGCAGGGCCTGCTCGCCGCCGTGCCCGACCTCGCGCGGCCGGACCACCGCGCCCGCCCGATCCCGGGCCACATCCCGAACCTGCTCGACCCGCCACCCGGCTGCCGCTTCCACCCGCGCTGCCCGCTCGCCATCCCGCGCTGTTCCGCCGAGAAGCCCGCGCTGCGCGAGGTGGACGGCCGCCGCGTCGCCTGCCACCGCGCCGAGGACGCGGCATGAGCGAGCCGCTGCTCGACATCCGCGGCCTCGCCAAGCACTACCCGCTGAAGGGCGGTCGCATGGTGCGCGCCGTGGACGGGGTGGACCTCACGCTCGCGCCTGGCGAATCGCTTGGCCTCGTCGGCGAATCCGGCTGCGGCAAGTCCACCGTCGCCCGCCTCGTGCTGCGCCTCGTGCCGCCGAGCGGAGGCAGCATCCGCTTCGAGGGGCGCGAGATCGCCTCGCTCTCCGACGCCGCCATGCGCCCGCTGCGCCGGCACATGCAGCTGATCTTCCAGAACCCGCACGCGGCGCTGAATCCGCGCCGCACCGTCTTCGCCTCGGTCGTCGAGCCGCTGGTCGTGCAGGGCATGGCCGGCGCCGACGCCCAGGCCCGCGTCGCGGCGCTGCTGCGCCAGGTCGGGCTGCCGGAGGGCTTCCTCTGGCGCTACCCGCATGAACTTTCGGGCGGCCAGAAGCAGCGCGTCTGCATCGCCCGCGCCCTGGCCCTCGAACCGCGGCTCCTGGTGCTGGACGAGCCGACCAGCGCGCTCGACGTCTCGGTGCAGGCGCAGATCCTGGAGTTCCTGCAGGAGCTGCGCGCGCGGCTCGGCCTCGCCTACCTGTTCATCAGCCACAACCTGGCCGTGGTGCGGCAGGTCTGCGACCGGGTGGCGGTGATGTATCTCGGCCGCATCGTCGAGGAGGGGCCGGCCGAGCGCATCTTCGCCGCGCCGCGCCACCCCTATACCCGCGCCCTCGTCGCCTCGGTGCTGCCGCCGCGCCCGGCCGGGCTGCCAGAGGCGCCGCTCGGCGGCGACGTGCCGAACGCCGCCGAGATCCCGCCCGGCTGCCGCTTCGCGCCCCGCTGCCCGCTGCGGATGGAGCGCTGCACGCGGGACGACCCGCCGCTTGCCGGCGACGGGCCGCACCGCGCCGCCTGCTGGGCCGCCTGAGGCGCTTCGCCAAGCCCATTGCGCCCGGCCGGGACGCCGTGCCACACCGGGCGCAAAGACGCGGCAATACACGGGAGGAACCGAATGAACCGTCGCCATGTGCTTGGCCTGGCCGCCGCCGGCCTCGCCGCCCCCGGCATCCTGCGCGCCCAGGGCGCCTGGCCGGAGCGGAACATCCGCATCATCGTCCCCTTCCCGCCCGGCGGCTCGACCGACACCATCGCCCGCATCTTCCAGCCGCGGCTTTCGGAGGTGCTGGGCCGCACCGTGGTGATCGAGAACCGCGGCGGCGCCTCCGGCTCGATCGGCGCGATCGAGGCGGCGCGCGCCGCACCCGACGGCTACACATGGCTGCTCGCCTATGACAACGAGGCGACCAACCAGACGGTCATGCGTCTGCCCTATCGCACGCTGACGGATCTCGTGCCCGTCACGCTGGTGGCGCAGGGGCCGCTCGCGCTGGTCGCGCACCACACGACGCCGTTCCGCAGCTTCCCCGACCTCGTGGAAGCCGCCCGCCGCCAGCCCGACCACTTCGCCTACGCCACCTCGGGCGCCGGCGGCCTGGCTCATGTGTCCACCACGCTGCTGTCGCAGCAGGCCGGCATCCGCCTCGTGCATGTGCCCTATCGCGGCGGCGGGCCGGCGGTGCAGGACGCGGTGGCGGGCACGGTGCCGCTGTTCATGTCGAATGTCGTCATCATCAGCCAGCACATCGCCGCCGGCACGCTGCGCCCGCTCGGCGTCACCACGCGGGGCGAGACGCGGCACGTGCCAGGCATCCGCTCCTTCGCGCAGCAGGGGGTCGGCGATTTCGAGGCGCCGACCTGGTGGGCCTTCCTCGGCCGCGCCGGCACCCCGCAGCCCATCCTGGCCAGGATGCACGCCGCCCTGACCGGCGTCCTGAACGAACCGGCGGTGAAGCAGCGCATCGAGCAGCAGGGCTGCGACATCGTCGCCGGCAGCCCGGAGCAGTGCCGGCAGTTCCTGGCCGGCGAGATCGAGAAATGGGGCGCGGTGATCCGCGCCAACAACATCACCGCCGACGGCTGACGCCGCGTCCGGGCGGGGCACCTGCCGGGTTTCCAACGGCGCCCCGCCCGTCCTATATGGGCAAGATGCGTTTCCTGCATGACAGCCCCCGCGATGCGTCGGGGCGGCCGCGCGCCGCCGGCCCGGCGCCACGCCGTCATGCAAGCTTCACCCGCCGCCCGCACCGCCGCGGCTATGGCGCGCTAGTCACAGCATGTGGCCGGCGGGACACGGATCGCGATTCCCCCTCGCCGGCGGGGAGCGCAGGATGATCCAGGCCGACCAGCGCCGCCGCTACCGGGCGGTCTTCCTGTCCGACGTGCATCTCGGCACGCGCGGTTCCAAGGCCGCCTTCCTGGCCCATTTCCTCGCGCGGATGCAGTGCGAGCGGCTGTATCTCGTCGGCGACATCGTGGATGGCTGGCGGCTGAAGAAGTCCTGGTACTGGGACGACGCGCATGACGAGGTGCTGCGCCTGATCCTCGCCCATGCCCGCAACGGCACCGAGATCCTCTACGTCCCCGGCAACCACGACGAGATGTTCCGCGCCTGGCTCGGGCTCGAGGTCGCGGGCGTGCGCCTCGCGCCCGAGGCGGTGCACGAGGCGGCCGACGGCAAGCGCTACCTCGTCATGCATGGCGACGAGTTCGACGGCGTGGTGGCGAACGCCCGCTTCCTCGCCGCGATGGGGGACCGCGCCTACCGCTGCGCGCTGGTGGTGAACCGCTGGTTCAACGCGGTCCGCTACCGCCTCGGCTATCCCTACTGGTCGCTGTCACTCTGGCTCAAGCAGAGCGTGAAGCGCGCGGTGAAGCGGGTGGACAAGTTCGAGGAGGCGCTGGTCCTCGAGGCGCGGGAGCGCGGCGTGGACGGCGTGATCTGCGGCCACATCCACAAGGCCGAGATCCGGGATGTCGGCGGCATCCTGTACATGAACGACGGCGACTGGGTCGAAAGCTGCACGGCGCTGGTGGAGCAGCCGGACGGCAGGATGGAGCTGGTGCATTGGGCGCAGGAGAACTCTCTGTCCTTCCTCAGGGCAGGGTCCATACCGGAGGTGGCACCCGCGTAAGGGTCGGGGCGGATGACCATCCGCTTCATCCGGACGAGGCGCTCATGTCCCGCATCCTGATCATCTCGGACGCCTGGCGCCCGCAGGTGAACGGCGTCGTGCGCACGCTCGAGACCGTCAGCGACCATCTGCTGCGCGACGGCTGCGCCGTCGAGGTGATCGGGCCCGACCGCTTCCGCTCCATCCCCATGCCGTCCTACCCGGAGATACGCCTGGCGCTCGGCGGGCGGTCGCGGCTGGCCGAGATGATGCGGCGGTTCGAGCCGGATTCGGTGCATATCGCGACCGAGGGGCCGCTCGGGTGGCGGGCGCGGGCGCTCTGCCGGGAGTGGGGGTGGGGGTTCACCACCTCCTTCCACACCCGTTTCCCGGACTACCTGCACGCCCGCACGCACATCCCGCGGTCCTGGGCCTGGGCGGGGCTCCGGCGCTTCCACAACGCCGGCCGCGGCGTGTTCGCCGCCACCCGCAGCCTGTGCGAAGAACTGAGGCAGCAGGGCTTCACCAATGTCGTCGCCTGGTCGCGCGGGGTGGACCTCGAGCGCTTCACGCCCGACGAGCCCGACCCCTTCCCCGGCCTGCGGCGCCCGGTCTTCCTCTACGCGGGGCGCGTCGCGGTGGAGAAGAACATCGAGGCGTTCCTGTCGCTCGACCTGCCGGGCACCAAGGTGGTGGTGGGCGACGGGCCGCAGCGCGCGGCGCTGCAACGCCGCTTCCCGGAGGCGCATTTCACCGGCTACCGCACCGGCCGGGCGCTCGCGGCGGCCTATGCCGGGGCGGATGTGTTCGTGTTCCCCTCCCGCACCGACACCTTCGGGCTCGTGCTGCTGGAGGCGCTGGCCTGCGGCACGCCGGTCGCCGCCTTCCCGGTGGCGGGGCCGCTCGACGTGATCGGCGACGCGCCGGTCGGGCGTCTCGACGAGGACCTGCGCTCGGCCTGTCTCGCGGCGCTGGAGTTGGACCGCGCGGCGTGCCGAGCCTATGCCGAGGGCTGGTCCTGGGAGGCCTGCATGCGGCGGTTCCGCCGGGCGCTGGTGCCGCTGAAGGCGTGACGGGCGGCGGGCCACGCCGCCGCCCGCGCCTCGTTCAGCGATGCACGCGCAGCGCCGTGCCCTCGGCCGCGGCCCAACCGTGCGAGTGCACGAGCCCGTCATCGTGCTCCGGCTCCGGCCGCGTCGTCAGCTTCGGGCCGTGGCCCGGGCGGCCGCGCTCGGTGCAGGCCCAGCCGTGGGAATGCACCAGGCCGTCGTCGTGGTCGGGGTGGGTCATGGTCGTGTCCTCCGGTCAGTGGGCGTGGGCCGGGGCGTCGTGGAACTGCGCCGCCTCGGTGGAATGGGCCATGGCGGTGGTGCTGGCCTGGCCGCCCGAGGCCGCCATCGCCACCGCATCGAAATAGGAGACGCCGACCTCGCGCTGGTGGCGCACGGCGGTGAAGCCGTTGGCCTCTTCCGCGAATTCGGCCTGCTGCAGCTCGGAATAGGCGCCCATGCCGCGCGCCGCGTAGCCGCGCGCGAGCCGGAACATGGACAGGTTCAGGCTGTGGAAGCCGGCCAGCGTGACGAACTGGAACTTGTAGCCCATCGCCGCGATTTCGCGCTGGAAGCGCTCGGCGGCGGCGATGCCCATCTTGCGCTGCCAGTTGAAGGACGGGCTGCAGTTGTAGGCCAGCATCTTGCCCGGGAACTCGCGGTGGATGGCTTCCGCGAAGGCGCGCGCGTCGTCAAGGTCGGGATCGCTCGTCTCCCACCACAGGAGGTCGGCATAGGGCGCATAGGCAAGGCCGCGGGCGATCGCATACTGCTTGCCGACGCCGGGCCTGATGCGGTGGAAGCCTTCGGGCGTCCGCTCGCCCGACAGGAAAGGGCGGTCGCGCTCGTCCACGTCGCTGGTCAGGAGCTGCGCCGATTCGGCATCGGTGCGGCAGAGCAGCACGGTCGGCACGCCCTCGACGTCGGCGGCGAGGCGGGCGGCGTTCAGCGTGCGGATGTGCTGGCTGATCGGCACCAGCACCTTGCCGCCGAGATGGCCGCACTTCTTCTCGGAGGCGAGCTGGTCCTCGAAATGCACGCCGGCGGCGCCGGCCTCGATCATCGCGCGCATGAGTTCGTAGGCGTTGAGCGCGCCGCCGAAGCCGGCCTCGGCGTCGGCGATGATCGGCGCCATGTAGTGGGTGCGGTCGTCGGCCTTGCCGTCGAGCCGCTCCATGGTCGCGATCTGATCGGCGCGGCGAAGTGCGGCGTTGATGCGGGAGACCACCTTCGGCACGCTGTCCACCGGGTAGAGCGACTGGTCCGGATACATCTGCCCGGCGGAGTTGGCGTCCGCCGCCACCTGCCAGCCCGAGAGGTAGATCGCCTTCAGCCCGGCCTTCACCTGCTGCAGCGCCTGCATGCCGGTGAGCGCGCCGAGGGTGGGCACGAAGGGCTCGGTGCGGAGCAGTTGCCACAGCCGCCGCGCGCCCATCTCGGCGATGGTGTGGCGCACGCGGAAGGAGCCGGAAAGACGCGCGACATCGGCGGGCGTGTAGTCGCGGCGGATGCCGGCGAAGCGGTCGGGGTCGCCTCCGCCGGGGCCGGGCAGGCCATCGGGGGCGAAGGCAGGGGTGGGGCGGGGTGTCGTCATTGTCGGCGGGTCCTCCGGCCCGGTCGTCGGGCCTGCCGTGAATGTTTGACATTGCGCCGCCAAACGCCAGCCGCCATGCTGCAGAAACCCAGGCAAACCTGTGCTGCGCTTCACCGGATAGAGGGGTGGGCTTGTGAAGGATGTAAAGCGATGGCTCGGCCCCTGATCGGCCGCACGCTGCGCCGCCTGCGCACGGAGCGCGACTGGACGCAGCAGGCGCTCGCCGCGCGGCTCGGCATTTCCGCCTCCTACCTGAACCTGATCGAGCACGACCAGCGCGCCGTCACCGCCTCGCTGCTGCTGAAGCTGGCCGAGGTGCTCGAGGTGGACCTCGCCGCCCTCTCCGGCACCAGGGAACGGCAGCTGGAACAATCGCTGCGCGAGGTGCTGGCCGACCCGCTGCTCGGCGCCGAGGCGGTGCCGGAGGCGGAACTCCGCACGCTCGCGCAATCCGCCCCGAACGCCGCCCGCGCCGTGCTCGCGCTGCACCGCGCGCTGCGGGTGGCGCGGGAGGACGCCTCGGGCCTCGCCCTGCCCACCGGCCGCCGTGTCGTGCTGCCGATCGAGGAGGTGCGCGACTTCTTCCACGACCGCGCCAACCACTTCCCCGCGCTGGAGGCGCTGGCCGAACGGATCGGCGCCGAGATCGGCGCCCGCCCGCAGGAGATGAACCACCTGATCGCCGAACGCCTGCGCAACCGCCACGGCGTCACCGTGCGCGTCGGCCCGATGGAGGGCGGCGTGCGCCGCTACGACCCGGCGGCACGGCTTCTCGACCTGTCGGAGACCCTGCCGCGCGAGGCGCGCGGCTTCCACATGGCCTTCCAGCTCATGCTGCTGGAAGGGCGGGAGGCGGTGGAGGAGGCGGCGGGCAAGGCAAGCTCCCCGGAAGCCGCGGCGATGCTGCGAATCGGGCTGCTCAACTACGCCGCCGCCGCCCTGCTGATGCCCTACGAACCCTTCCTCGCCGCCGCGCGCGAGCTGCGGCACGACGTGGATGCGCTCGCCGCCCGCTTCGGCGTCTCCTTCGAGCAGGCCTGCCACCGGCTGGCGACGTTGCAGCGCCCCGGCGCGCGCGGCGTGCCGTTCTTCTTCCTGCGGGTGGATGCGGCGGGGAATGTCGGCAAGCGCTTCTCGGCCGCCGGCTTCCCCTTCGCCCGCTTCGGCGGCTCCTGCCCCAAATGGCTGCCGCATCTCGCCTTCTCGACGCCGGGCGAGATGCGCGTGCAGGTGGCGGAACTGCCGGACGGCACCGCCTTCCTGTGTTTCGCCCGCAGCGTCACGCGCCCCTCGGCGCGGTGGGGCGACCCGCCGCCGGTGTCGGTGATCGCGATGGGCTGCGACCTCTCCCGCGCGCCCGAGGTGGTGTACGCAGACGGGCTGGACCTGGAGCGCGCCAAGGTCGGCATCGGCCTGTCCTGCCGGCTCTGCGAACGGGCCGACTGCCGCCACCGCGCCTTCCCGCCGCTCGAACACCGGCTGATCGCGGACCCGCACGAGGCCGGCACGTCGCCCTACCGGTTCGAGGCCAAGCCGCGCGCTTAGCCTGGGCTTAAGGTTCTGCCGCCATGGTGCGCCGCGAGACGCGGCGGGAACCATGGCGAGAGGCGGCAAGCGCAGGAACGGCGGCGGATCCGTCGTCATCAAGCGGGTCGAGGAAGGCGAGCACGGCCACCATGGCGGCGCGTGGAAGGTGGCCTACGCCGACTTCGTGACCGCCATGATGGCCTTCTTCCTGCTGATGTGGCTGCTGAACGCCACGACGGAGGAGCAGCGGCGCGGCATCTCCGACTACTTCAACCCGACGCATCTGATGGCGCGCTCCTCCTCCGGCTCCGGCCAGCCCTTCGGCGGCCAGACGCCGCACTCCACCGGCGACATGACGCGCGACACCGGCGCGATGCGCGTGCAGCAGGGCCCGCAGCCGGTGATGGTGGACCTCGAGGAGGAGGACGACAGCGACACCCAGGCCCAGCCCGTGCCACGCCGGGAGGCGCCGCCCGGCGAGGACGAGGAGGCGGAGCGCCGCGGCCACCCCGCGCTCGGCCTCGTCCAGGGCGAGCAGGGCGGCGGCGCCGCCGGCCGCCGCGCCGAGCAGGAGGCGGGGCCGGAGGCGGAGGTGATGGAGCTGGCCCGCGCCGCCGCCGCCCGGCAGGGGCGCGAGGTGCAGGCCGCCGACATCGCCCGCGCCGCCCGCGCCATCGCCGCCCGGGACCCGACGCCGGCCGATCTCGCCCGCGCCGCCGAGGCCGCGCTGCGGCAGGAGATCGCCCGGCGCGAGGAGGAAGCGCTGCGCGAGACGGCCGAGCGGCTGCGCCAGGCGGTCGGCGGCGATCCGCAGCTCGCCGATCTCGCCCGCCACCTGCTGATCGAGCAGGTGCCCGAAGGGCTCCGCATCCAGCTCGTGGATGCCGAGCGGGTGCCGATGTTCGCCCTCGGCAGCGCCGTGCCGAACGAGCGCCTGCGCGCGCTGATCGCCCGCGTGGCGCAGGCGATCGCGCCGCTGCCGAACCGCGTCGCCATCTCCGGCCACACCGACGACACGCCCTTCCGCGGCAGCGAGCGGAGCAACTGGGACCTCTCGGCCGAGCGCGCCAACATGACGCGGCGCCTGCTGACGGAGGCGGGGCTGGACGACCGCCGGGTGGAAAGCGTCACCGGCATGGCCTACCGCCAGCCGCTGGTGCCGGAAAACCCGGGGGCGGCGGCGAACCGCCGGGTGTCCATCCTGCTGCTGCGGGACACGCGCGAGGCGCCCGCGCGATGATGGCGATCCTCGGCCTCGTCGTGCTGTTCGGCATGGTGTTCGGCGGCTACCTGCTGGCCGGCGGGAAGATCGACATCATCCTGAAGGCCCTGCCCTTCGAGCTGATGATGATCGGCGGCGCCGCCATCGCCGCCTTCCTCATCGCCAACTCGATACATGACGTGAAGCACAGCCTCGGCGCGCTGGGAAAGGTGCTGAAGGGGCCGAAATTCGGCCGCCAGGACTACCTCGACCTGCTGTCGCTGCTCTACTTCTTCGTCCGCCTCGCGCAGACCAAGGGCTCGATGGCGCTCGAGCCGCATATCGAGAAGCCCGAGGAAAGCGCGGCGTTCCAGAAATTCCCGAAGATCCTCGCCGACCACCACGCGGTCGCGCTGATCTGCGACTACCTCCGCATGGTCGGCATGAACGCCGACGACCCGCACCAGATCGAGGACGTGATGGCGCGGGAGCTCAGGAAGATGCGCGAGGAGGAGCTGCACTCCTCGCATGCGCTGCAGACCATGGCGGACGGCCTGCCCGCACTCGGCATCGTCGCCGCCGTGCTCGGCGTGATCAAGACGATGGCGTCCATCGACCAGCCGCCCGAGATCCTCGGCAAGATGATCGGCGGCGCGCTGGTCGGCACCTTCCTCGGCGTGTTCCTCTCCTACGGCATCGTCGCGCCGATCGCCGGCCGCGTGAAGGGCGTGGTGGAGGAGGAGGCGCGCTACTACGACGTGATCAAGGCCGTCATCGTCGCGCATCTGCACGGCAACGCGCCGCAGGTGGCGGTGGAATCCGGCCGCAAGGTGGTGCCGAGCCAATACATGCCGAGCTTCCAGGAGCTCGAGACCGTCCTGCAGGAGCTGCAGGTCGCTTGACGCGGCCGGCGCGGCGCGGCACCCGCGCGGCATGGCCTATGACCCGATCGCCGCCGAACCGGCCTCCCCCTTCCCCGAGCTGCTCGGCGCGCGGCTCCTCGCCTGGAGCGACGGGGCGGCGACCGTCACGCTCGCGATCCGCGCGGAGCACCTGAACCGTTCCGGCGTCGTCCACGGCGGCGTGCTGCTGACGCTGCTGGACCAGGCGGGCGCCTATGCCGGCCTCTACTGCGAGGTGCCGGGGCGGGTGCGCAAGGCGGTTACGGTGGACCTCGACTGCCGCTTCACCGGCCAGGCGCGGGACGGGGTGATCCGCGCCGAAGGCCGCCTCGTCACCCGCGGCAGCAGCATCTTCTTCGCCCGCACCGAGATCTTCGGGCCGGACGGGGCGCTGCTCGCCTTCGGCGCCTCCACCCACCGCTACCGCAGCGGCAGCGAGACGCCCGAGGGCGTTCCGCGCGATTAGCGCAGATCGCACACGGCTGGTAACAGCGGAGTGCGTGAAGATGCTCGTGACAAACGCCGGGAACGGTTTCCGCTCTTGTGGAAACCGCCCTACCGGCTCGGCCGCGGCGGCTCCACGCTGTAGTCGTAGAATCCCCGCCCGGATTTGCGCCCGAGCCACCCGGCCTCGACATATTTCACCAGCAGCGGGCAGGGGCGATACTTGGAGTCCGCCAGCCCGTCATACAGCACCTGCATGATGGAGAGGCAGGTGTCGAGGCCGATGAAGTCCGCGAGCTCCAGCGGCCCCATCGGGTGGTTGGCGCCGAGCTTCATCGCCGTGTCGATCGAGGTGACGTTGCCCACCCCCTCGTACAGCGCGTAGCAGGCCTCGTTGATCATCGGCACCAGGATCCGGTTGACGATGAAGGCCGGGAAATCCTCCGCCGTCGCCGTCGTCTTGCCGAGCTTGCGGGCAAGCGCCTCCACCGCCTGGTAGGTCGGCTCGTCGGTGGCGATGCCGCGGATCACCTCGACCAGCTTCATCACCGGCACCGGGTTCATGAAGTGCATGCCGATGAAGCGCTCCGGCCGGTCGGTCGCGGCGCCAAGCCGGGTGATGGAGATCGAGGAGGTGTTGGAGGCGAGGATCGCGGAAGGCTTCAGCACCGGGCAGACGCCCTTGTAGATCGCCCGCTTGACCTCTTCCTTCTCGGTCGCCGCCTCGATCACGATGTCGCAGTCGGCGAGCAGCGCGTTGTCGGTGCCCGTCACCACGCGCGCCAGCGCGTCGGCCTTCTGCTCGGCGGTGATCAGGTTGCGCGCGACCTGGCGGTCCATGTTCTTCGCCATGACGCCCATCGCACGGCCGAGCGCGTCGGGGTTCACGTCCACCAGGCTGACGGGCAGCCCGGCCACCGCGCAGACATGCGCGATGCCGTTGCCCATCTGGCCGGCGCCGATGACGCCGACCTTGGCGATCACGGGCATCGCCACGCTGGCATCCGCGCCGCCCGGGGCGGCCTTCACGTCCACGGTCATCGGCTGCGCTCCAGCTCCGCCTCGAGTTCGGGGATCGCCTTGAACAGGTCGGCCACAAGCCCGTAGTCGGCGACCTGGAAGATCGGCGCCTCCTCGTCCTTGTTGATGGCGACGATCACCTTGCTGTCCTTCATGCCGGCCAGGTGCTGGATCGCGCCCGAGATGCCGACGGCGATGTAGAGGTCGGGCGCGACGATCTTGCCGGTCTGCCCCACCTGATGGTCGTTCGGCGCGTAGCCCGCATCCACCGCGGCGCGGGAGGCGCCGATCGCGGCGCCGAGCCGGTCGGCGACGCGGTCGAGCAGGTGGAAGTTCTCGGCGCTGCCCATCGCGCGGCCGCCGGAGATGACGACGCGCGCCGCCGTCAGTTCCGGCCGCTCGCTCTTCGTCGTCTCGGCCGAGACGAAGGCGGACAGGCCCGGGTCCGCCGCCGGCGCCACCGCCTCCACTGCCGCGGCGCCGCCCTCAGCAGGGACCGGGTCGAAGGAGGCGGCGCGCACCGTCAGCACCTTCGGCGAATCCGAGGACCGCACGGTGGCCAGGGCGTTGCCTGCGTAGATCGGGCGGACGAAGGTGTCGGCGTCCACCACCTTCGCCACCTCCGAGATCGGCTGCACGTCGAGCAGCGCGGCGGCGCGCGGCATGGCGTTCTTGCCCGAGGCCGAGGCCGCCGCCAGCACATGCGTGTAGCCTGGCGCCAGCGACACCAGCAGCGCCGCCAGCGGCTCGGCCAGGGCATGGGCGTAGCGCGGGTCGTCCGCCACCAGCACCTTCGCCACCTTCGCGGTCTTCGCCGCCGCGGCCGCCACCGCGCCGACGCCCTGGCCGGCCAGCAGCACATGCACCTCGCCGAGCTGCGCCGCGGCGGCGATGGCGCTGCGCGTCGGCTGGGTCAGGGCCGACCCGTCATGGTCGGCGAGAACGAGGACGGCCATGGTCAGATCACCTTCGCTTCCGAGCGCAGCTTCGCCACCAGCTCGGCCACCGAGGCCACCTTCACGCCGGCCTGGCGCTTCGGCGGCTCCTCCACCTTCACGACCGAAAGGCGCGGCGACACGTCCACGCCGTGCTCGGCCGGCGTCGTCACGACGATCGGCTTCTTGCGCGCCTTCATGATGTTGGGCAGCGAGGCGTAGCGCGGCTCGTTCAGCCGGAGGTCGGCGGTGACGACGGCGGGCAGGGTGAGGCGCACCGTCTCGAGCCCGCCATCCACCTCGCGCGTCACCGTCGCCGCGCCGTCGGCGATCTCCACCTTGCTTGCGAAGGTGCCCTGCGGCCAGCCGAGCAGGGCGGCCAGCATCTGGCCGGTGGCGTTCATGTCGTCGTCGATCGCCTGCTTGCCCATCAGCACGATCGTCGGCTGCTCCTTCGCCACCACCGCCTTCAGCAGCTTGGCGACCGCGAGCGGCTCAAGCGGCCCGTCATGGGTGATGCGGAGGCCGCGGTCGGCGCCCATGGCGAGGGCGGTGCGGATCTGCTCATCCGCCGCGGCGGGGCCGGCGGAGACGGCGACGATCTCGCTCGCCACGCCCTTCTCCTTGAGGCGCACCGCCTCCTCGACCGCGATCTCGTCGAACGGGTTCATGGACATCTTGACGTTGGCCGTCTCGACGCCCGATCCGTCCGCCTTCACGCGGACCTTCACGTTGTAGTCCACAACCCGCTTGACGGGGACGAGGATCTTCATGCGTTAGCCGGTCCTGCCTGGCGCGGGGCGAAGCCCCCGGGAACGGCGCGGCGGCCCCCTCCCCGGGGCTTATGCCGCACCTGCACAATACCGGGTGCATAGGCCCGGGCCGGTCCTGGCGCAAGCCGCCTGGAGGGTCAGCGGAGCATCGCGAGCAGAAGCAGGAACAGGACCAGCGCGACCGCCTGCGCAACGATGCGGTAGCGCATCCACATGTTCGACCGCGCCGGCGTCCCGCCGCGGGCGAAGGTGAGAAGCCCCGCCAGCAGCACGCCCAGGGTGGCCAGCAGCGCCAGCGCCACAAGCCCGATTAGGATCGTCGTCATCGCAACAAAAGATACGCCCGCGCGAGGATCCCGCAACCCCGCGCGGCTTGACCCTGCGGCGCGGATCGGGTTCGGGTCCGCTGCATGGCCAGACCGATCCCCCTGCTGATCGCGGCGCTGTTGCTGCTGGGCCCGCTCCTCGCCCTCGGCCAGACGCCGCCCGCGCCGCCGCCTCCCGCGGCCGCCACGCCGGCGGCGCCGATCCCGGCGGATGCGGCGGGCAGGCTGCGCGACCTCCTGCGCGACGAGGCGCTGCGGGGCGAGTTGCTGCGCGCCCTGGACGCCCTGGCCGCCCAGCCGGCCGCGCCGCGCCCCGCCGCCCCGCTGCTGCCCGGCGTGCAGGCGCCGCCGCCCGCGGCCCCTGCCGCGCCGCCGCCTGCCCCGCCGCCGGCCGCGAACGGCGCGGCTGCCCCGCCCGCCGCCCCGGCGCCGCCCGCGGCACCCGCCCCGGGGCCGGCTCCCACCCCCGCCGCGGACGCCCCGCTGCTCGCCCCGGACACGCTCGGCGGCCAGATCCTCACGCGGCTGTCGCAGCATCTCCGCGCGCTGACGCAGCAGGTCTCGGCCAGCGCCCAGGCGGTGGCCGATCTGCCCTCGCTCCTCGCCTTCGTCGCGGCGCTGGCGGAGGATCCGGTGACGCAGCGGCGCATGCTGGACGCGGCGTGGAAACTCGCCCTCGTGTTCGGCGCCGGGCTGCTTGCCGAATGGCTCGCCCATCGCGCCCTCGGCCGCCCGCGCGCGCGGCTGGATTCCCTCGCCCCGCCCGCCGCCACCCGGCTGCAACGGCTGCGCCGCGTGCCGCTGGTCATCGGCCGCTTCGTGCTCGACCTGCTGCCGATCGCGACCTTCGCCGTCGTCTCCTACGGGCTGATCGGCGCGGTGGAGCCGCTGCCGAGCACGGAGCTCATCCTGCTCACCGTCAACAACGCCTACATGGCGGCGCGGGTGGCGATGGCGGTCAGCCGCGTGCTGCTGAGCCCGGCGTCCGAGCACCTTCGGCTGCTGCCGCTTGCCGACGAGACGGCCGCCTACATCACCGTGTGGCTGCGGCGGATGCTGGCGCTCGGCATCAGCGGCTGGGCCCTGGCCGAGGCCGGGCTGCTGCTCGGCCTCACCTGGGGCGCCTACGACGCGATCATGCGGCTCACGCTGCTCGGCGTCAGCCTGTTCGCCATCATCATCGTGCTGCAGAACCGCGCCGCCGTGGCCGACCGCCTGCGCGCGCCGGACGCGGCCGACGGCGCGAGGCCCGACCGGGCGCAGAGGCTGATCCAGGCGCTGCGCAACCGGCTGGCCGAGATCTGGCACCTCGTCGCCATCGCCTATCTCATCGCGCTGTGGGGCGTCTGGGCGCTCGAGATCGCCGACGGCTTCGCCCGGCTGCTGCGGGCCACCGTGCTCAGCCTCGTCATCGTCGCCGTGGTCAAGCTCGCCGACACGGCGATGCGGCGGGCGCTGTCGCGCGGCTTCCGCATCCCGGGCGACCTCGCGCGGCGCTACCCGGGGCTCGAGCAGCGCGCCAACCGCTACCTGCCGGTGCTGAAGTCGCTGCTCTCGGGCGGCATCCTGGCCGTCGGGCTGCTGCTGCTGCTCGAGGTCTGGGGCCTCGACGCGCTGTCCTGGTTCGGCCAGGGCCAGCTCGGCAACCGGCTGGTCGGCGCGCTGATCTCGGTCGGGCTGACGCTGTTCGTCGCGGTGGCGGTGTGGGAGGCGGCGAACGCCGCGATCAGCCGCAAGCTCGACCAGCTCTCGAAGGATGCGGCGGCGGCGAAATCGGCGCGGGTGCGCACCCTCCTGCCGATGCTGCGCACCGTGCTGACCGGCGCGATCGGCACCACCGTCCTCCTCATCATCCTCTCCGAGATCGGGGTGAACGTCGCCCCCCTGCTGGCCGGCGCCGGCGTCGTCGGCCTCGCCATCGGCTTCGGCAGCCAGACGCTGGTGCGCGACATCATCACCGGCGTGTTCCTGCTGGCCGAGGACGCGGTCTCGGTCGGCGACGTGGTGTCGCTCGGCGGCCTGTCGGGCGTGGTGGAGCAGCTGTCCATCCGCTCGATCAAGCTGCGGGCGCTGGACGGCTCGGTCCACATCATCCCGTTCAGCGCGGTGACCACCGTCACCAACATGACGCGCGACTTCAGCCAGGCGGTGCTCGACGTCTCGGTCGCCTACAGCGAGGACACCGACCGGGTGACCGAGGTGCTGCGCGACATCGGGCGGGAGATGCGGGACGACGCGCGCTGGGGCGCCGTGATCCGCGACGAGCTGGAGATCATGGGCGTGGACCGGCTGGCCGATTCGGCCGTGGTGATCCGCGCCCGCTTCAAGACCGAGCCGATGCAGCGCTGGAACGTGCAGCGCGAGTTCTTCCGGCGGATGAAGAAGCGCTTCGACGAGCTCGGGATCGAGATCCCCTTCCCCCACCGCAAGCTCATCATGCAGACGGTGGAGGCGCCGCGTCACCCAGAGGCGCCGCCCGCCGCCCCGCCGGAGCCCCCCGCCGAGCCCGCGCCGGCGCGCTGACCGCGCCGCCGCGGCCTACAGGTTCCAGGTGCGGCAGGGCGGCGACTTGATCTCGATCTGGATGCACTCTTCCAGCGCCACGCTCTCGTGCCACACGCCCGGCGGATGACGCCACACGTCGCCGGGGCCCACGTCGAACTCCTGCTCGCCGATCTTCATCCGCATCCGGCCCTTGACCAGCATGGCGACCGATTCGTGGTCGTCGTGCTTGTGCCGCGGGTCGATCAGCCCCTTGCCGCGCCAGGCCTTCAGCACGACGAACTCCTTCGTCGTCATCAGCACCTTGATGCTGAGCCTGCCCTGCTCCTCGTGCCCCTCGATCGAGGTGACCGGGATCTCCTCGATCTCCGCGTCCTTGCGGAAGATCTCGGCCATCGCCGGCAGCAGGCGTTCGCTCATCGTCGTCATCGCGTTCGTTCCTCGTTCACGGCTGGAGGACGAGGCTGCCCCCCGGCCTGCGCCCGACGAAGGCGGCGAGCGAGGGAAGCGCGCCTCGGCGCATGTCCTTGGCGTGCCGGCGGGCACGGCGCCACGGCCGGCCGACCCTGGCGCAACGCCCGGCGACTCCGCACCGGGACGCGCCTCGGGCTAACCGGGACACCCGCCTGGCCGGGGCGCGCCGCGCGACGGTCGCACCCACCCCGCCCCCCGTCAACGCGGCTTGCCGGACCCGCCTCCGGGACTAGTGTGCGGCACATGACAGCCGCCCGACGCCCCTTCCGCGCCATGCTCTACGTGCCGGCCAATGTGCCGCGCTTCGTCGGGAAATCCGCCGGCGCCGGGGCGGACGCCGTGGTGCTGGACCTCGAGGACAGCGTGCCCCCGGCCGAGAAGGCCCCGGCGCGCGACCGCCTCGCCGCCTCCATCGCCACCGCCCGCGCCGGCGGCTCGGCCGTGCTGGTGCGGGTGAACCGCCCGCTCGGTCAGGCCGCGCGGGACATGGAGGCCGCCGCGGCGGGCGGCGCCGAGGGCATCCTGCTGAGCAAGACGCTCGGCCCCGAGCACGTGGCGCTCGCCGCCGAACTGCTCGCCCCGGGCATGGTCATCCTGTCGATGATCGAGACGGCGGCGGCGCTGCTCCGTGTCGAGGCGATCGCGGCGGCGCACCCCGCGGTGCACGGCCTGCTGATCGGCGGCGAGGACCTCGCCACCGACCTCAACGCCGACCCGGAGGACGAGATCCTGGTCCAGGCCAAGCGCCGCATGGCCATCGCCGCCGCCGCCGCCCGCGTGTTCGCCTATGGCACGCTCGGCACGGTCGCGAAGTTCCGCGACCAGGAGCATGTCCGGCGCGTGGCCGAGGCCGCGAAGCGCGCCGGCTTCGCGGGCGCCACCTGCATCCACCCGAGCCTCGTGCCCGTGCTCCGCGCGGCCTATGCGCCGAGCGAGGCCGAGCTCGACTGGGCGCGCCGCGTGATCGCCGCCGCCGACGCCGCGGCCGCGGAGGGCCGCGGCTCGCTGACGGTGGACGGCAGGATGGTGGACGAGCCGGTGGTCGAGCGCGCGCGGCGGGTGCTGGCCGCGACGGGCCTTGTCATCGAACCTTCATCGGGTTGACATTCGACTGACCGCGGGCCCGCCTAGAACGCAGGCACACCGCGGCCCCGGCCGCGCCGGATCCGGATCGCCATGAACGAGAACATGCCGCAGCACGTCATCAAGTCCTACGACGAGGATCTCCGCCACCTGCGCGACATGATCGCGCGCATGGGCGGCCTCGCCGAGCGGCAGGTGGCGGATTCGACCTATGCGCTGACGCGGCGGGATCCGGACCTCGCCTCCGTCGTGGTCGAGCGCGACGCCGAGATAGACGCGCTGCAGCGCGAGATCGAGGCCTTCGCCATCCAGCTCATCGCGCTTCGCCAGCCGGTCGCCTCCGACCTGCGGCTCATCGTCGGCGCGCTGAAGATCGCCAACGACCTCGAGCGCATCGGCGACTACGCGAAGAACGACGCGAAGCGCGCCGTCGTGCTGGCGAAGCTGCCGCCGATCGGCAGCATGAACGGCTTCCAGCGCCTCGCGCGCCTCGTGCAGGAGAACCTGAAGGAGGCGATGGACGCGCTGGTGGCCGGCGACGCCGCCCGCGCCCGCCGCGTCTGGGCCGCCGACGTGCCGGTGGACGAGATCACCAACGGCATCTTCCGCGAGATGGTGACCTACATGATGGAGGACCCTCGCGCGATCACGCCGGGCACCCACATGCTGTTCATCGCCAAGAACTTGGAGCGGATCGGCGACCACACCACCAACATCGCCGAGACGATCCACTACGCCGTGCACGGCGACACCCTGCCCGAGGCCCGCCCGAAGGCCAGCGGCATCGGCCCCGAAGCCGCCTGAGGCGCCTCCCCATGCCGGACATCGCGCAGAACGCGGCCCGCCCGACCATCCTGGTGGTGGAGGACGAGGCGCCGCTGATGACCCTCGTCCGCTACAACCTGGAAAAGCAGGGCTTCCGGGTGGAGGAGGCGGCCGACGGGCAGGAGGCGCTGCTTCGCGTCTCCGAGGCCAAGCCCGACCTCGTGCTGCTCGACTGGATGCTGCCGAGCCTCTCGGGCATCGAGGTCTGCCGCCAGCTCCGCCGCCGCCCGGCGACGCGCGACCTGCCCATCATCATGCTGACCGCCCGCACCGAGGACCAGGACCAGGTGCGCGCCCTCGACACCGGCGCCGACGACTACGTGACCAAGCCCTTCGCGATGGAGGGGCTGGTCGCCCGCATCCGCGCGCTGCTGCGTCGCTCCGGCACGGTGCCGAGCAAGGGCACGCTGTCCTTCCACGACATCTCGATGGACCAGGACGCGCACCGGGTCACCCGCAACGGCCGCTCGCTGCATCTCGGCCCTACGGAATACCGGCTGCTCGAGTTCTTCCTGACCCATCCGGGCCGGGTGTTCAGCCGCGAGCAGCTGCTGGACGCGGTGTGGGGCCGCGACATCCATGTCGAGCCGCGCACCGTGGACGTGCATATCCGCCGGCTCCGCAAGGCGGTGAACGGCGAGGGCGAGGCCGACCTGATCCGCACCGTGCGCAGCGCCGGCTACGCGCTGGACATGCCGGGGGGCTGAGCTCAGCCCCCGCTGCCGCGGCCGCGCTCCTCCTCCGCCATCTCGGCCTGGCTGAGCGCCTCCTCGATGCTCGGCCACAGGCGCTTGAACAGCTCCTCCCGCAGCGCGAGTTCCGACAGGTCGCCGCCGGCGCTGTCGGGGTGCAGCACCTTGGCCAGCCGCCGCCGCAGCAGCTCGATCCGGGGCGCGGACCTGGCCAGCGACGCCTCCGCCGCCATCGCCCGCCGCCGCCAGCCGGCCAGCTCGAACTCCAGCTCCCTCACCCGGCCGGAGAGGGCGTTGACCTTGCGCTCCCACTCGTCTCGCCCGACGCCGCCGCCCTGCTCCGTCGCCCGGCCGGAGGAGGAGGGCGTCGCCTCGCTCCAGGACCGCCGCCGCTCGCCGCGCGTCGCCTTGTAGGCGCCGCCCGGGGACTCGGGCGGGAACAGGATGCCGTCTTCGACCAGGCGCTTCAGGAAGGCTTCCGCGACCGTCGCATTGACGTCGAGTTCGCGCATCACCACCGCGGCGTCCAGCAGGTCCAGCCTTTGCGTCAGCGCGACCGCGTCCTCGTAGCGACCGAACCTCGCCATGCGTCCTCTATCCTTCGCGCCTCGGTTCCCGGCGGCGCGCTCTGCGCGGTTCAGCCCGCGGTTCCCGCCAGAATGCCCCAACGGAGACGGGAATGCTGTAACCTTGGCGTGAACGGCCTGCGGCGCAGTCTCCGCCGCGTTCAGCCGGCGCCCGGCGCGTCGCGCCCGACGGCGTGGGGCAGCACCTGCCGCTCCGCGGCCTGCCCGGCCGCCACCAGCCCGGCCGCCGGCAACGCGCCGAGCATCGCCTTGCGCGCCTCCACCAGCACCACCCCGGACAGCGCCGGGGCGATCCGCCGCCCCGCCCGGTCCCACACCGCCGCGCCGGCCAGCAGCGGGCGCCACGGGAAGGGCGGGCAGAACAGCGCCCGGTCGCAGCGCTCCACCGCGAACAGATGCCGCCCGAGCAGCCGCGACAACTGCCCCTGCGAATAGGGCTGCCCCTGCCCGAAGGGCGTCCCCTCGAGATGCGCCCAGATGCCGCGCCGGTTCGGCACGACGAACAGCGCCACCCCCTCGTCGGCCAGCACGCGCCACAGCTCGCGCAGCATCCGCCGCGCGCTGCCCGAGGCTTCCAGCCCGTGCACCACCAGCACGCGGTCGAAGGCGAGGTCGGGAAAGGGCAGGCGTTCCTCCTCGCCGACCGCGACGGCGCCATCCGGGTGCTCGTGCCCCTCCGGCCAGCCGGCGGGGCCGAGTTCCGCCGGAATCAGCGCGCACAGCCGCGCCACACGCCCGCGCCACAGCGGCAGGAAGGGCGCCGTCCAGCCGAGCCCGAGCAGACGCTGCCCCGTCAGGTCCGGCCACAGCGCGCCGATCCGCTCGGCCAGCACGCGCGCGGCCATCCGCCCGGTGGCGGAGGCGTAGAAATGGGCGAGCGCGCGGGGTTCCGGCTGCATGCCTGCTATATAGGGGCGGGGCGCGCGCGATCCGAGTGGGCCGCGAGCGGTTCCGCCCCGCCGCCCCGGCTGCTACCAAGCGCCCATGCCGATCACCGCGACCGCGATCCCCTGCCTCTCTGACAACACCGCCTGGCTGCTGCGCGATGCCGCGAGCGGCGAGGTCGCGCTGTGCGACCCGCCGGAGGTCCCGCCGTTCCTCGCGGCGCTGGAAGAGCACGCCGGCGGCCGCTGCGACTGGATCTTCCTCACCCACCACCATGGCGACCACACCGCCGGCGCCGCCGATCTCGCCGCCCGCACCGGCGCGAGGATCGTCGGCAACGCCGCCGACGCCGCCCGGCTGCCCAGGCTGGACCTGGCGCTCAAGCCCGGCGACGCGACGCCGATGGGCGGGCGGATGCTCGACACGCCCGGCCACACCCGCGGCCATGTCGCCTACTGGTTCGCCGACGGCGCCGTATTGCTCTGCGGCGACGTGCTGTTCGCCTATGGCTGCGGCCGCTTCCTTGAGGGCACGGCGGAGGAGATGTTCGCCTCGTTCCGCCGCTTCGACCGGCTGCCGGACAATGCGCTGGTCTGCTGCGGCCACGACTACACCGAGAGCAACCTGCGCTTCTGCCTTCACCTCGCGCCGGACGACCCGGTGCTGACGCAGGCCGCCGCCCGCGCCGCCGCGCTGCGCGCGGCGGGCAAGCCATCCGTGCCGACCACGCTGTGGGAGGAGCGCCGCGCCAACCCCTTCCTTCGCGCCGCGACCGCCGCCGAACTGCAGCGGCTGCGCGAGGCCAAGAACGGCTTCCGCGGATGAGCCTCGACCTCCGCGACCCCGCGCTCGACCCGCGCGCGATCATCGCCGCCCTCGGCCTCTCGCCGCACCCGGAGGGCGGCCATTTCCGCGAGATGTGGCGCGCCCCGGCGCCGCCCGGCGAGCGCGCCGCCGGCACCGCCATCCTGTTCCTGCTGGCGGCCGGCGAGCGCAGCCACTGGCACCGCGTGGACGCCGCCGAGACCTGGCACTGGCATGCCGGCGCGGCCCTGACGCTGCGCCTCTCCCCCGGGCGCGGCGAGACCGCGCTCCGCCTCGGGCCGCAGCTCGCCGCGGGGGAACGCCTGCTCGGCCATGTCCCGGCGGGCATGTGGCAGGCGGCCGAGAGCCTCGGCGCCTGGACGCTGGTCTCCTGCACCGTCTGCCCGGGCTTCCGCTACGAAGGCTTCGAGCTCGCGCCCCCCGGCTGGGAGCCCGGCCCCGCATGAGCACCAGCCTCGCCTGGGACGAACGCTACGCCTCCGGCGGCTTCCAGTTCGGGGAGGCGCCGAACGACCACCTGCGCAGCCAGGCCTGGCGCCTGAGGCGGGGCATGCGCGCCGTGGTGCCGGGCGACGGAGAGGGCCGCAACGGCGTGTGGCTGGCCGAGCAGGGGCTCTCCGTCACCAGCCTCGACTGGTCGCCGGTCGGCGTCGCCAAGGCCGAGGCGCTGGCGGCGGCGCGCGGCGTGCGGCTCGATGCGCTGGTGGCGGATGTGGCGCGGTGGGATTGGCCGGAAGCGGCCTACGACCTCGCCGCCTGGATCTACCTGCACCTGCCGCCCGCCGACCGCTCTGCCGCCTGCGCCGGCGTGGCGCGGGCGCTGAGGCCGGGCGGGCTCCTGGTTCTGGAATGCTTCACCCCGGCGCAGCAGGGCCGGCGCTCCGGCGGGCCCAAGGATCCGGCGCTGCTGTGGTCGCGCGAGGTGGTGGAGGCCGAGTTCCCGGCCTTCGAGATCCTGGAACTGACGGAAGGCACGGTGCGGCTGGACGAAGGCCCGCGCCACCAGGGCCCGGCCGAGGTGGTGCGCGGCGTGCTGCGGAAGCCGGGCTGAGCCCCGGCTACCGCCCCTCCGGCAGCACCCGGAACAGCCGCGCCCGCGACGCGAGGTCCTCCGGCAGCGGCACCGGCTGCAGCCAGGCCGGCACCTCGCCGGCCAGCAGCCGGGTGCGGAACCCTTCCCCCGCCACCCGCTGCGGCCGGCAGATCAGCAACAGCGACGCCTGCCGCCGCAGCAGCAGCGCCAGCGCCGCCTCGGCATCCGGCGCGGCGAACAGGGCGCGGGTGTCGGCGAAGGCGGTCTCGCCCCGGTGATAGGGGCCGCCCACCACCCGCACGGCGCCGGCCCAGGCCAGCGCCGGGCCGACATTGATGTCGTCGGCGAACAGGATGGGCCGCGCGGACCCGGCATCCGCCGGGCGCCCGGCGGCGAGCACCTGCGCCAGTTCGGCCGCCCCGCAGCCGTCGTCGCGCCGGGCCGCCTCCGCGGCGGCGTCCAGCGCCGGAAGCACGAAGGCAAGCAGGACCGGGAACAGCACGACGACCGAGATCAGCAGGCTTCGCGCCAGCGCCAGCGCGACCAGGGGCGCGCGCGCCATCGCCCGCGCCAGCACCACCGGCAGCCCGGCGCAGAGGATCGCCGCCGGCACCGCCAGGTCGGCCGTGAAGCGCAGATGCTGCGCCGCCGCCCAGCCATTGGCCGCCAGCAGCAGCGCGAGCGGCGCGACCAGCACGGCGCGTCGCCCACGCAGCCACAGCGGCACGGACAGCAGCAGCACGACCGGCGCCAGGAACGCCTCGGCGCCGAGAAACGCGAGCGATCGCTGCACCGCCTCCACGCTGCCGAAGCGGAGCGGCTGCATCTCGTTCACGTCCGGCAGGAACACCGCCGCGGCGACCGGGCCCGCATCCGCCATCGAGGCCGAAGGCAGGCCCGGAAACGCCCGCAGCAGCAGCGCCAGCCCGGCGCCGCCGGCGACCGCGCCGATCACCAGCCGCCCCGCCAGCCCGGCGGATGACGCCGCCGCCGCCACCCCGAACACCGCCGCCGCCGCGACACAGAGCGCGAGGTGCGGCAGCGCCACGAGATCATAGGCGACCAGGCCCGCCCCCGTCGGGCCGCGCTCCGTCAGGATCGCGACGGCGACCGTCGCCGCCGCGGCCAGCGACGCGCGCAGCCCCTGCATGGCGGCCGAGCGCGGATCGGGGCCCGTGGCCCAGGCGGCGCCGAAGCCGGCCAGCATGGGTGCGAGGAACAGGATCGCCTCCGGGCTCACCCAGAGCCCCGCGCCGCCGGCCACGCCGCAGCCGACCGCGTGCCCCGCCCGCCGCCGCCCGCGCAGCGCATGCAGCCCGAACCCGATCGCCAGCACGCCGGCCAGCGCGATGAGCGTGTGATGGTCGGCGCGGCCGAACATGGAGTAGCCGCGCAGGCTCATGCTCGACAGCAGGAACAGCCCGGCCAGCCAGGACGCCGAGCGCGGCCACAGCGCCCGCGCCGCCCACACCGCGGCCAGCGCCGCCGCCACGTGCAGCACCGGGCAGGCCAAGGCGCCCGACCACAGGATCGCCTCGTCGCGCGGAAGGCCGGCGGCGTGCAGCAGCAGCGCGGGGCCGAGGATCAGCACGTCGAGCGGCCGCGTCCAGTGCAGGAACAAACCCTCGGGCGCGTTGAAGGAGGGGGTGACGGGGTCGGTCCAGGCCGCGCCCTCCCACAACTCGCGCACGCGGATCAGGCGGGCGTAGCTGTCGGTGTCGGGTAGGATCCCGGCCAGCACGCGCCCGTCCAGCCACGCCATCACGGCATGCAGGCCGAGCCCGAACAGCGCCAGCAGCAACGCCGGCAGCACGTCGCGCCGCTCCATCGCTCAGGCCCGGGCAGCCAGGAGACCACCGCCCGCGACCAGAGCCGCGGCGAGCGCGACGCGTGCGTCCAGCGCGCCCTCCCCGGCGGCGGCCAGCAGCAGGGTGGAGGCGACGGGCACCGCATAGGCCAGCGTGCCGAGCAGCCGCGGATCGCCCCGCTTCATCCCCGCATCCCAGAGGAAGAACGCCGCCCCGACCGGCCCGAGCCCGAGCAGCAGCGCCGCCAGCGCCTGCCGCGCGCCGGGCGCGACGGTCGGCTCGAACGCCAGGTGCAGCGCCGCCGAGACCAGGGCGGCGCCGGCGCAGAAACCGGCCACCGCCTCGGTCGGCACGGCGGCGAGCAGGCGGGCGGTGACGGAATACACGGCCCATACTATGGCGCAGCCGAGCGCCGCGAGAAAGCCGAGCCAGGCGAGCGCACCGCCCTCCGCGCCAGCCCCGCCCGCAAGCAGCACGAGGCAGCCGGCGACGCCGAGCAGCACGCCGCCGAGCCGCCGCGGCCCGAGCGGCAGCCCGAGCACGGGCGCCGAGAGCAGCACGATGAACAGCGGCCAGAGGTAGTTGATCAGGTTCGCCTCGACCGCCGGCGCCAGGGCGAGAGCGGCGAAATACAGCGCATGGTAGCCGGCGAGCCCGCCCACCCCATGCACCCAGGCAAGCGGCCGCTGCCGCAGCGCCTTGAGCCGCCCGCGCCAGGCGACCAGCGCGAGCGACCCCGCGGCCGCCACGGCGAAGGCCATCGCCGTCAACTGCAGCGGCGGAATGCCGGCGGCCAGCCGCGTCAGCAGACCGAGCGTCGTCCACAGCGCGAGCGCGACGACGCCGGCGAGGGTGGCGCGCGGCAAGGCGGTGCCGCGTTGCGCCTTCTCAGAAAAGGAAATCGCCGAAGGAGAGCGCCGGGGTGCCGTCCAGTACATGTCCGCGCTTAGCCAACTGACTGTATTCTGACAAGAAGCGGACTATGCTCGCCGACACGGCATGGTCGAGCTCTGCGTCCAGCAGCGCGACCTGCTCCATCGCCCGCCGCCGGCGGGCCTCGGCCGCGCGGCGTTCGTCACCTAGTCTGAAGTTTTTACTGTCGGGTTGGGCGTACGTGTTGTGGGAGGCCGCGTTCGCGGATTTCGTGTCTGCCAAATGTGTCCATACATGGGGCTTGCGTTGCGACTCGGCTTGTGATTCGCTTGGGTCAT
>Ga0272446_1001189_pt1 | contig 38669 bp, 35 predicted proteins | sample YNPCB0061_FD_194587 | JGI IMG/M metagenome (GOLD analysis project Ga0272446, IMG submission 194587) | Hot spring microbial mat communities from Yellowstone National Park, WY, United States - YNP-CB-006-1 | ecosystem: Environmental > Aquatic > Thermal springs > Hot (42-90C) > Sediment | place...
TCTTGGTTGGGTTCTACAATTGTTGATGTTAATCATTTAGAGCATATTCATTTCCCTACTTTAAATATTGGATATGTTTCTGGTCCTGATGGAATATTTAAATCAACTGACGGAGGTAATACCTGGGTAGATATTACCCCAAGTGAACTATTAGGTTTTTACTGGGGTTGTTATTTTGTTGATGAAAATAATGGAATATTAGTTGGAGGTGGTTGTATAAATAATCAGACATTTTACAAAACTACAAATGGCGGAATAAGCTGGACAAAATTTGAAGGGAATGTTCCAGGCAGTGGACTTACTGATGTAATATTATATGATAAAAATGGCTTGGGTTATGCTGTTAGTAGTGGATTAATTTGGCGAACATTAAATGGAGGAGGAACATGGGAAGTATTTTCAAATTCTGGAACTAAAGTTTGGCAAGAAGAATTAACAAATATTAACAACTCTTTTTTATTACCATATTCTGGTATAGATTGTCAAGGGTGGGGACCTGATGGTGGAGCAAGGTTTACAACAAATAATGGTTTAACTTGGAACGATTTTAATATTGGCAAAAACATGTTTGGCTCTTTTTTAATTAATCAGTATGAAGGTTGGGTATGTGGTAATGATAGAAATGTATATTTTACATCTGATGGTGGTAAAAACTGGGAAATAAGAAATTGTGGCCTAGATAGTGGTAATTATGATGATATGTGGTTTATTGACCAAAATAATGGATGGATTGTTGGGAATGGTGTTTATAAACTATCTAATCCAAAACAATTAATTTCTAAAGATACAATTTATTTTGATAAAGTTTGCATAAATGATATTCAAAAAGATACATTAAGAATAAATAACTTATCATTTTCCGATTGTATTGTTAATTTATCAACTAATAATAGCATTCCAAATTTAATAATTAATAATAATATTTTTGATTTTAATATCCAAAAGTGTAATATATATAATATTATTATCGAATATCAAGCAAAACAAAATATAGATACTACAATTTTTCTAACAATTATTACTAATAAAAATTCAATTAATCAAAAAATTTATAATATTCCTATAGTAATAAAATCATATTATCCTACAGCATTTCCTATTTCTGATAAAATTATTATTGATCCTGTGCCTGTTGGCGAAGAATTAACAAGTTCTTTTAAAATTTTTTCAAATAGTAATTCTGAATTTTTAATAGAAGCTATTAAAATAGTTAATAATCAAGATATTAATATAAGCACAAAATTACCTATAAAAGCTTTAAAAAATGGTAGTGATATCGACTTTACAATCTATTTAAAAGATACGGGATGGAGCGAAGTAAAATATAGATTGAAGTTTGATAGATGTAATTTTGATACTATAATTACCATTAAGGCTTATGGTAAAGCACCTATTATATATTCTAATCAACAAATATCATCTAAAATCAATTGTAATCAAATTACTTCAGATAGTATCATCATATTTAATAATGGCAATGATGATTTGATAATTACTGAATATAATTTGGAATTACCAACTAATGAAATAAAATTAATAGGGTTTAAAGAAAATTTACCAATAATAATCAAACCTAAAAAAAATTCAATTTTTTATCTTGAATATAATTTAAATCAACCAAAAACTATTAATAATACTCTAAACATAAAATATAAAGATAATTTATCAAAAATTAATTTATTTAAGAATTGGCGAATAAAATTAGAAATTACTAACTATACACATAAATTAGTATATGAAAAAAATATAGATTTTGGAAAAATTTGTGTAAATGATATTAAAATTATCGATAATTATATTAAAAATTTAGGAAATATTAATTGTACTATCCATAAATTGAACACTAAATCTAAAGAGTTTAGCTTTGATTTTATTAATAATAGCAATAATATTTTAGTAAGCAGCTTAGATTCTACTTTAGTTCGATATAGTTTCCAACCTAAAAGTGTTGGTTTATTTAAAGATACCTTAATATTTTTAGTAGTTCCCTGCAATGATACTATTATAATTACTTTGAAAGGTATAGCTGTAAATAACGATATATTATTTTCCCCTATTTACATTGATACTTTAATAAAAGTAGGAGATATAGTTAGATATAAAATAAATATTAAGTCAAAATCACAAGATGTATCTATAAATAATATTTATATCGAAAATGAAAATCAGAATTGGGAAATTAGATATAATATAAAATTACCAATGGTTTTACTTTCTGGACAAGAAACTAATTTTGACCTTATTATAAGTTCACTTAAAGAATCGAAGTTTAATAGTAATTTAATAATTGAAACTAATGCTACCTGTAATGAAGATTATAAAATACCTTTAAAATTAAGTTCTTTCGGAAGAATCATATCCATTGATAAAGAATTTTTAAATTTTGGAGATAATTATTGTAAAATACCTAATAATGCACTAAAATTAACTATTAGAAATGATGGATTTACTTCTGACACTATAACTCAAATTAACTTATCAAAAAATAATTTTAAAATATTAAATTTGCCAGATTTACCATTAATTTTGGATCCTAATGCTAATTACATTTTGCAAATTTCATTTAATCCAACAACAGAAGGAATTTTTTTAGATGAACTAATAATAAAATCTAAAGAACCTAACGGACAAGAATTAAAAGTAATATTAGAAGGTTCGTACTATACTGCAAAAACTGTAATAAACACTAATTTAATTGATTTCGGATTAATAGAGCATTGTGAAGAAAATAAAACATCTATAATTACATTTTATAATTCTGGTCAAGTACCAGATACTATTTTATTTAACTATTCTAAAAATAACATTTATATTGATTATACAGACTATTTAATTGTTCCACCTGGTAAATATGTGGATTTAACTATAGAACTATTAACAGAAAATTTAGAATATGGAGAAAATATAGAATACATAGAGTTTTATAGTAAATTCTGTGATTTTAAAGAAAACGTTAAAATTTTTGCTAATAAAATAAAACCAAGACTAATTGTATCTCCTAATATATTAGATTTTAATGATGTTTGGATAGGTAATACAAAGAAATTATCATTCGAATTAATTAATAATTCTAATGTTGATATTAATATTTTTGATTTTGATTTAAACAGCAACGAATTTACTATTAGCAAAACTATACCATTTACAATTTCATCAAATAGTATTGTTAATGTTGAAATTACATTTGAAGCTAAGCAAGAAGGGAATAAAATTTTAATACCTAAATTTTATTACCAATCTAAATGTATAGATTCAATAGAAATTTTATTAAATGCTTATGTTCCAAAAGAAGAATATGCTGTTACTCTAAGAATTGATAAACATATAGTTGATGCTGGCTCACAAATAACTTTTCCAATTATATTAGATAAACCATTAAAATACTTAAAATTAGAAAATATTGATATAGAAATTACCTTTGATAATAATCTTTTCTATCCAACAAATATTTTCCTAAAAAATGATTTAGATTCTAAAGACCTATTATACTCTTATTCCTTTGGAAAATTAAATATAAATATCAAAGGTATTTCAGCTTCAAAATTATTATTAGATTCGGGCTCTATAATTTTTATTGAAGGTATTACATTTGCATCAATTCCAGATTCTACTGAACTTCATTTTTCTAAAGTTGATTTATTTACTTATAAAAGTATAGATATAAAAAAAATTGATGGTTTGCTTAAATTAAATGAATTTTGTAAAGGAACTGCTCAATTTAAGTTGAAATTTATACCTCTATTTAATGTATCAATAAATCAAGTCATTACAAATAATTTCATACCTTTAGAAATTGAAACAACGGATAATCTAAATTTAAACATATCTATTTATGATATAAATGGAATTTTAAATCATTCAGAAATTTTAAACATAAACAATAAATATTTTAATAAAAATATTTATATTAATAATTTTCCAAAAGGTCTTTATTTTATTAAATTTACTTCAAATTATCAGACTAAATTATATAAATTTTTAAAAATTAATAACAATTAGTTTTTATCTTTGATAAAAAAATAAAAATAAAATATAGATTCGGGAATTACTAATAAAATAAGTGAAAGTGTATCTGTATTAAAATAGATATTCAAGTTATCATTATAAATTAACCTTGCTATTGTTCCAGTTAAAGCCCATCCAATAGTAAAAAATAAAGCTATTACTCCTATTGATAGAAATCCTTCACTAATACCTTTACTTTGCCAATTTTTAGTAAAAGCATATATCGAGCCAATAATATGTAAATAAAAAATAAATATTTCTATCATAATTTTAAAATAATTTTAAAACATCAGTTTCTTAAAATACAAATATTGGTAATTTTATGGAAAATATGAATAATTTTTGTGTATTATTTATTTTTTTACCAACTTATGAACAATGTATTCAAATTTCAAAAATATTAGTAAACGAAGAATTAACCTTTAGTTGTAATGTAATTCCACACACTGATTCATTAAAAGGATGGAAAAATAATATAATAGAAAAAAAAGAAAGTTTAGTTATTTGTATTTCTAAAAAAGACTATTTTAATAAAATTGAAGAAAGAATTTGCCAAATTATTAATACAAATACGCCAACAATTTTTTGTTTAGATATAGAAAATTTGTTGGGTGAATTTAAAAATTTACTATAATATTATTTGAACATATTTCTTTAAAAATATAAAATGAAAAATTTTAGACATAACAAAAATTATAAATATTTTGATAATAACATAGAAAAGACAACTTTAAAAAATGGATTTAAAATCATTACTAAAAATAACCCTTATTACAATTCCTTTGCAATGGGAGTTTTTGTTAATGTTGGATCGAGAGATGATTTTAGTAATAAGTCAGGCTTAGCTCACTTATTAGAACATATTTTGTTTAAAAAAACTAAAAAATACAATTATAAACAAATTGCTGAAAAATTCGAGGAATTTGGAGCATACTATAATGCGTTCACAACACAAGAAAATTTAAGTTTTTATGTAAGAGCACTAACTCCACACTACAAAAAATCTTTAAATATTCTTTTTGAAATTATTTTTAATACTGATATTATAGAAGAAGAATTAATAAAAGAAAAAAAAATAATTTTAGAAGAAATTAAATCCTACGAAGATGATTACGAAGAATATATAATGGATTGTGGTGATAAATCTATTTTTGGGAATCACCCTTTAGGTAATCCTATTTTAGGAAATGCTGAAACCTTAGAAAATATCAATTTAAGTGATTTGTTAAATTTTTATAATAATTATGTAAATCCATCTAATTCAATATTATGTGTTGTTGGAAATATTGAACACAATTCGATTTGTAATTATGTTGAAAAAATTTTCGATAATTATTCATATTCTTCATTAAAAAATTATCCGAAAAGAGAAGTTCCTATTTATCAGCCAAAACAAATTAGAGAAATAATTAAACATACACAACAAACTCATCTTCTCTTTATTAATAAAGCTATAAGTTTTGATTCTGAAGATAAATATATTTTTCATTTATTTAATTTAATTTTAAGTGAAGGTAATAGTTCTCAATTATACCAAATCTTAAGAGAAAAATATGCACTTGTTTATAATGTGTATTCAAGCTTGCAATTATATTCTGATTCAGGAACATTTTCCATATATACAGCTTTTGATTATAAAAATATTGATAAAATTAAAAATCTAATTTTTGATACTTTGGTTAAGTTGAACAAAATTAATGAAAAAGAGCTTACTAAAGCTAAAGAACAATTAATAACAGGTATTACATTAGAAGCTGAAAGTTTATCTACACAAATGCAAAATTTAGCTAAAGCAGAACTGAATGGTAATAATATTGAAAATCTTTCTGTAATTAAAGAAAAAATATTAATAATTGAAAAACAAGATATATTAAGAATAACTTCAGAATATCTTGTTATAGATGATTTTCACGAAATTTATATAATACCAAAAAATAAAAATTAATTATCAGTTTGATTTTCTGATAATTTATATTTTAATTTTTCTTCGTAAATTTCTTTCATTGCCAAAAAAGTAGGTTTAGGCAATTTATCAAATTCTTTGCTAATTGTTAATTGGTCAAAATTGACAACATCCGAATCATCAGGTGTAGGAACAATATCAGCAGTTCTTTCATTCCATTCATTTTTTATAAAATCATTAATCTGTCTTGCTCTAAATCCCATTGCAACTATTGATTGATAAATAGAGCCTTTTTCTGATTCTTTCATTCTTACTAATATTGGATTTACAATATACTTTGCCAACTTTTTCTACTCCTGTTTTAAATAAAATTATAAAAATAATGAAATAAAAATTAAAAATATATTATATTTTTTTTTTAATTTAGTATAATAACGTTTTTTCTTTACAATAATTTTTTAGATGCAAAGATTATACTATTCGATAAGTGAAGTAGCAAAAATTTTGGACGAGGAAACATATGTTCTAAGGTACTGGGAAAAAGAGTTTCCTCAAATATCTCCGAAAAAAAACCGTTCAGGTAAACGCATCTATTCTGAAAGAGACTTAGACATTTTAAAAATTATAAAAAAACTATTAAGAGAAGATAAATTATCAATTCAAGGTGCAAAAGAGCAGATGGCAAAATTTAATTTGAGTAATAATGTAAATTTAAATTTATTCGAAGATAACATTAATGAAAATTATAATCAAAAATCTATAAATAAAACAAATAAAGAAATGTTAAATAATATTAAGAAACAATTATTAAATTTATTAATTATATTAGACCAATATTGAAAATTAAATATATATATTTTTTATTAATTATATTAATTAATTAGGAGATCTAATGATTCTTTTGAAAAACTTTTTAATAATTATATTCCTATTAGTTTCTACATTTAATTACTCTTTGAGTAAATTAAATTATGAAATGAAAATAATAGGAAAACATTCTGATGAAGTATTGGGAGTATTTGTCAATCAAAAAAATACTCAAGTAGCAACTTGTAGTCTAGATGAAACTATAAAAATTTGGAGTATTCCAGCTGGAAAAGAACTATGTATTCTAAAAGGACATTTAGGACAAGTTAATAATATTTCATTTTCGGGAAGCGATAAATATTTAGCTAGTGGTAGCAGCGATATGACTGTTAGAATTTGGGATGTAGAAAATTGTACGCAGGAAATGATACTACAAGGCCATACAGACCAAGTTATAGGAGTATATTTTAGTCAGGATGATGATAATTCATTTATAGCAAGCACAAGTTTTGATAAAACTATTAAATTATGGGACAGGAAATTAGGAACTGAAATAAAAACTCTACGCGGACATACCAAACAAACTAACAATGTTGCTTACTCTTACGATGGAAAGCAAATCGCTTCTTGCTCTGATGATAAAACAATTAAAATTTGGTCAACTGATCTTACTACTCAAAGTCCACTTCTTACTTTAACTGGGCATGACTCTCCAATTTTAACAGTATTATATAGTTTTGATAGTAAATATTTAGCCTCTTCTGATCAAAATGGAAATATAAAAATTTGGTCTATTCCTAATGGAGAACTAATAAGAACTATTAAAGCTCATGATGACTTAATTCAAGATATCTCTTTTGCCGAAGATAATAAAACACTTGTAAGTGCAAGCTTAGATAAAAAAGTAAAGTTATGGGATATCACTACAGGCAATAATATTTTTAGTATGGATATTGATTCAGAGATTTGGTCAGTAGATATGGTTTCTGATGCTTCTATAATAGTATTAGGTTGTGCTGATGGAACAGTTAGATTTTTGACCAAAAAAGGAGGTAAATAACAATGAATAAAAAATTATTAATTTTTATAGTAATAAATATATTTTTGTTTTTTAATAATTATTACTCATATTCTCAATTTACAAAGACTGTAGTTGCTGTAACAGGTAGTGTAATTAATTATAATACCAAGCAACCTGAAACAGTAAATATTACTGTTTTTGACAACTCAGGAAGAAAAATAAATTCAACTAAAAGTAATGCAGCTGAAAATGGATATTATTATGTTACAGGTTTGTTTCCAGGTAATACTTATATATTTGTCATAAAAGAAAATAAATTTTTGATAGAGAGATTAGAAATTTCGATACCAAATACAGACAAATATATAGAAATATCAAGAGATTTTTTAGTAAAACCTAATGCTAAAGGTACTTCAATTAAATTTCCTGTTACTCCATTTGAGTTAAATAAGTCTAAGTTAAGATATGGTTCGTCAGTTATTCTGAATGAAATATTAAATACTGTAAAGTATAATCCTAAAATTAAATTCAAGGTTGTTGCTTATCCTGATAAAAATGATAATCCAAAAACGAATTTAGAATTAACACAAAAAAGAGCAGAATCAATTATAGATTACTTTTCGATAAATGGAATTGATCCAGCTTATTTTACTGCTATTGGAAATGATAAAACTGACCCTAATTACCCGCCACCTACAAAAAAAGAATCTAAAGGTAAAAGATATTTAGGAAGTGTTTATTTAGTAATTGAGTAAAAATTATAAGTTTCATTATTTAAAACGGAGAAGATATTATGTTTTCTCCGTTATTTTTTTATGAAAATAATGTTATTTTTGTATCATTATTTATAACAATTATACAAAATGAAATTATTTAATTTTAAAATCGACCCCTTAACTAATGAAGAATATATTGAAGTATATATCAAAGGACCTCATTTAATGAATCATTCACTTCTTAACAAAGGTGCAGCCTTTTCTCCAAGTGAAAGAATTGAATTAGGTTTAGATGGCTTAATTAGAGATAAAGTACTTACTATAGACGAACAAGTAGAAAGAGCTTACGAAATGATGACCCGAAAACAAGACGATTTAGAAAAATACATTTTTTTGCAAGGAGTCCTAAATAGAAATGAAACATTATTTTACAACCTACTTAAGAGAAATTTAACAGAATTATTACCTATTGTTTATACTCCTACCGTTGGATTAGCATGTATGCTAATGAGCCATATTTTAAGAAAATTTAGGGGTATTTACATTACTGAAGCAAATATTGATAGAATTGATCTAATTTTACAAAATATTGAAACTCCTGATATTTTTTTGATAGTAGTAACTGATGGTGAAAGAATTTTAGGGTTAGGTGATTTAGGTTCCGATGGTATGGGAATACCTGTAGGTAAAGTAAATCTATATGTTACTGCTGCTGGTCTCCATCCCGCAGGATGCCTTCCTATTACTTTAGATGTAGGAACTAATTCAGAAAGATTATTAAATGACCCATTATATTTAGGTGTTAGAAAACCAAGGTTATGTGGTCAAGATTACGAAATTTTTATGGAAAAATTTATTCTTGGTATAAAAAGAAATTTTCCAAATGCACTCCTGCAATGGGAAGATTTTGGTAAGAAAAATGCTTTTATGTTGTTAGAAAGGTATCAAAAAAGAATATTATCGTTTAATGATGATATCCAGGGAACAGGAGCAGTAGTCTTATCGGCTTTATATTCTGCTATGAAAATAAAAAAATCAAATTTTAGAGATGAAGTATTTGTTGTGGTTGGTATGGGGCAGGCTGGTGCAGGTGTTTGTTATAATATTACATATGCTTTGAAAGAAGAAGGATTAAATGATGAAGAAATAAAACAAAGATTATTTGCAATAGATATTAATGGTTTGATTTTAGATGATATGGATAATTTAGAAATACAAATGACACCATTTGCACAAAAAAGAGAACGAATTATTACCTGGAATTTAGATAATCCAAATAAAATTTCATTAAAAGATGTTATCAAAAATGCTAAATCGACTGTATTAATAGGAGCAACTGCTCAACCAAAAGTATTTGATAGCGAAATCATTCAACTCGTAAATAAAAATACCGATAGACCTATATTTTTCGCTTTATCTAATCCTACATCGCAATCTGAATGTACTCCTAAAGATGTTTATTATAATACTAATGGAAAAGGATTAATTGCTACTGGTTCACCTTTTGAACCTATTGATGGTGAATATGGTAAAATGTATATTTCTCAAGCTAATAATATGTATATATTTCCTGGTATTGGTTTGGGGGGATTGATTTCAAGAACTCCTTACATTACTCATAAAATGTTTTTAGCAGCAAGTAAAGAATTATCTGCATTGTTATCAGATGAAGAATTATATTGCGGTAAATTATTGCCAGATTTAGAAAATATTAGAGAAATATCAGCAAAAATTGCAATAGCAGTTGCTAAAGAAGCACGCAATTCAGGTCTTGGAATCATTAGTACTGACGAAGAACTTGAATTTAATGTAAGAAAAGCACAATGGGATGGAAAATATAGAAAATATAGATATGCAAAAATTTAATAGAAACTGGGTATTTTTTACTATTATAATCACTGTTATAATTATTTTATCTATTTGGGGATATTTTTCTCAAAAAAATCAAAATCTAATTTTTGAGAATAGAATAAATAAAGAACTACTTATACCCTATTCAAAATTAATTTCTGAACAGAATTACAAAGTTGCTTATCAAAATTTTACTTCAACTAATTATAAAAAAAAATATTCATTAGCTAAATTCCTCGAAGTTCAAGATTCAAATTATGTAAGATATGGTAAAGTTAAATCTTTTAAATTAGTTTCTGGAGTATTTATAAAAGAATTAAATTCCGAAAAGCAAAATATTTTTAAATTTACAGTATTATACGAAGCTTTAAATACAAAGAAAAATATTATATTAGAAATTATAATTGAAGACGATAAAATTAAATTAAATAATTCTTATGATAGTTTTCTTACAATAAGCAATATTACACCAGCAATCTATTAAGTATATGAAATTAGAAACATATTTCGAAGAGTTCAGAAAAAAAACTATAGGAATCAATTCTAAAATCAATACTCCGTTTGGAGAGAAAGATTTAATATATGCAGATTGGACAGCAAGTGGTAGATTATATAAAGATATAGAAAGATTATTAATTGAACTAATATATCCATATGTAGGAAATACTCATACAGAAACTTCATTTACGGGCTCTGTAATGACTCAAGCATATCATTATTCTTTAAAAAAAATTAAAGAGCACGTTAATGCAAATGATAACGACGCAATAATTTCGCAATATTCGGGAATGACGGGTGTTGTAAATAAATTTCAAAGAATTTTAGGACTTAAAGTACACGAAAATTATCATAATTTAATTAAATTTAATCCAAATGAAAGGCCTATTGTATTTATCACTCATATGGAACATCATTCTAATCAAACTTCTTGGTTAGAAACTATTGCAGATGTAGAGATAATTAAACCTAATGATAAAGGATTAGTAGATTTAAATAATTTTGAAGAATTATTAAAAAAGTATAATCATAGAAAGTTAAAAATTGCAGCTGTAACTTCTTGCTCTAATGTAACAGGAATTTTTACTCCTTATTACGAAATTTCTGAGCTAATACATAAAAACGATGGATATTGTTTCGTTGATTTTGCTGCTTCAGGACCATACATTGATATAAATATGCATCCTGAAAACAAATTGAAAAAATTAGACGCTATATATTTTTCTCCACATAAGTTTTTAGGTGGACCTGGTAGTACTGGAATATTAATATTTGACAAAAATTTGTATAAAAATAAAATACCAGACCAACCTGGAGGAGGTACAGTAAAATGGACAAATCCTTGGGGCGAGCACGAATATTTAGATGATATTGAAGCTAGAGAAGATGGTGGTACACCTGCTTTTCTACAAACTATTAGAGCATCTCTATCTATAATTTTAAAAGAAAAAATGACAACTAAATTTATACTCGAACGTGAACACGAAATTTTAGATATTTTATGGAATAAATTAGAAAATATTGAGAATCTTCATATTTTATCTTCGAATAATAAAGATAGATTAGGAATCATTTCTTTTTATATCGATAACCTTCATTACAATTTAGCAGTTAAATTATTAAATGATAAATTTGGAATACAGGTTCGTGGTGGTTGTTCTTGTGCTGGAACATATGGACATTATTTATTAAATGTAGATAAAAATCATTCAAATATGATAACATCTAAAATACATCAAGGAGATTTAAGTGATAAACCAGGTTGGATAAGACTTTCTATTCATCCAATAATGACAAATAAAGAAATAGAATATATCTGCAATTCTATTGAAGAACTTTGTTATAATTTTAAAGAATGGAGTAAAGATTATATTTATAATAATTCAACTAATGAATATTATCATAAAAACCAGAATAATATAGATAAAAAATATGTGGAAACTTGGTTTAGTTCTTTATAAAATAATTTAAAATACCATCAGTAATCCAATTTGCAATTGCCTGTCTATTATTTGGTTCTATTATTCTTTTTTGATCTTTAGGATTTTGGATATTACCTATTTCTATAAATACAGTAGTTGGTTTTAAATTTCTTACCATATATAGATTTCTCGATGATAATGTTCCTTCGTATCCCCTACCTGGCTGAGCTTTGGAATACTTTTTATCAATTGTTTTTCTAATAGTTTCTGCAAGATTTAATCCTAATGTATCTCCTTCTTTATGATAAAAAAATATATCTATGTTTTTCCTTTCTGACCTAGAATCTATATGTATTTCTATTGCAAATTGTTTTAAATTATCTGAAAAATTTGTTTCGTAAAGAGAATTTACTATTTTTACTCGGTTTGATAATCTTTCTAATTGATCGTTTGGAATTGGTAAATTTCCAAAATGCTTTTCGTTAGTTGAATTATTTAAAAACTTATAGTCTCTTATACCATCAGTAGAATCTTGAACTATAAAATACACATCAGCTCCATTTTCAATTAATTTTCGTCCTAATCTTAAAATAACATCATATGCATATTCATCTTCAGTTAATTCTTTACCATCTTTATAGCCAATTGCACCTGGATCAGGACCACCATGACCACTTATTAGATAAAAAATACAATTTTCTAATTTATAGTTATTAATTTTTACATTTTTATATTTTTCGCCAAATAATGGTTCTATAATATTTTTTTTTCGATGAGTTTCTTTCATTATTGATTTTTTAGTATCATTATTTAATAGTTCTATAGGAACATACAATTTTAAGCTTTTAGTATAAAGCGAATTTATTATTTTTTTCTGTAATAGTTTTTTATTAAAGTTTTCAACTTCTTTAGTTTTATTAAAATCTTTTATTCCCAGTGTAGTTCTAATACTTTTGTTATTAAATTTATAAATAATTACTGGTAGATTATACTCCTTATTTAATAAAAGTTTATCCTGTTTTTGAAAATCAGGATTTATCTCTTTAAATTTATCAATATTGAATTTATTTGGTTCTAATAAATATTCTTTAAGAAAAGAATTTAGACCCATCCCTTTTTTAGGTTTCGCAGTAAAATAATTTTGTGATATAGCAATGTTTATATAATGAAAAAATAGTATAAAAATTAATATGAAATTTATTTTTTTCAATTTTCATTTAATAAAAAATTTTAGAATAACAAAGATAAGAACAAATATGTAAAATTAAAAGAATATTAAATAAGATTAAATTTTCAACGTAATTAAGAATTTAAAAAATCTATATGAATAGAAAAGAAATTTTATTAGATAAAATCAAAAATGGTATTCTGCTATTTGATGGCGGAATGGGTACTGAGCTATATAATCGTGGTATATTTATCAATCAATGTTTTGATGAAATAAATCTTTCAAATCCTGAGTTAGTAAAACAAATTCATAGAGATTATATTGCTGCAGGAGCAGACGTAATAGAAACTAATACTTTCGGTGCTAATAAATATAAATTAAAAAAGTATTTATTGCAAGATAAAGTATATGAAATAAATTATCAAGGTGCTAAAATAGCAAAAGAAGTTGCTAAAGAAGAACATTATGTTGCTGGATCTATGGGTCCGTTAGGAATTAAGATAGAGCCTTTAGGACCAACTTCAAAAGAAGAAGCTTCAGAAGCTTTTTTAGAACAATTAAAAGCATTAGTTGATGGTGGCGTAGATTTAATAATATTAGAAACATTTATTTATCCTGACGAATTAGTTATTGCTATTAATACGGTAAAAAATTACATAGATATACCAGTCATAGCAGAGATGACTATAGATGAAGATTGCACCACATTAACTGGAGCAGAACCCGAAGTAATCATTGAAATACTTAATAATACAAAAGCAGATGCAATTGGAGTAAATTCTACAGTTGGACCTCAAGTAATGCTTAGATGGTTAGAAAGAGTTAGAAACTTGACAACTAAGCCACTATCTGTAATGCCTTCTGCTGGCAAGCCAAAAAATATTGATGGAAGAAATATTTATCTAACTTCTCCCGAATATATGGGAGAATATACAAAGCATTTTATTAATACAGGCGCTAATATTATAGGTGGTTGCGTTGGTACAGGACCCGAGCATATTAAGAAAATGAGAAATATGTTAAATGCAATAAAACCTAACCTAAGAAGGAATAAAATTATTATTGAAAAAATTGTCCCTCCAAAAGATTATAAAGTCATACAAAAAGAAAACAAATCAAGATTAGCACGTAGACTTGCTAATAAACATTTCGTTACTTTTGTTGAGTTATTACCTCCTCACGGTTTAGCAAGTGCTCCCATAATCGAAAAAGCCAAAGAAATGTTTTACCACGGTATAGATGTAATTAATATTCCTGATGGACCGCGTGCTTCTGCTCGAATGTCTGCACTATCACTGGCAATTCAAATTCAAAATAAAGTTGGTATAGAAACTGTTCTTCATTATGTATGTCGAGATAGGAATGTAATAGGTATCCAATCAGACCTATTGGGAGCTTATGCTTTAGGATTAAGAAACATACTTGCCATTACTGGTGATCCCCCTAAATTAGGTAATTATCCCGATGCTACAGCAGTTTTCGACGTTGATTCAATAGGTCTTGTAAATATAATTAATAGATTAAATCACGGTCAAGATATTGCAGGAAATCCTATAGGAGAGCCAACTGGTTTTCACATAGGTGTTGGGGCTAATCCTGGAGCAGTTAATTTAGATGAAGAGTTAAAAAGATTAGATTGGAAAATAGAAGCCGGAGCAGAATATATTGTAACTCAACCCGTTTTTGATTTACTACTTTTTGAAAAATTTTTAAAGAAAGTAGAAAAATATAAATTACCAATCATTGCTGGATTATGGCCATTAACTTCTATTAGAAATGCAGAATTTATGAACAATGAAATTCCTGGTTGTTATGTTCCAAAAAGTATTATGGATAGGCTTCGGAAATATGAAAATTCAAAAGAAGCAAGTCTAAAAGAAGGCATTCAAATTGCAAGAGAAACACTTGATTTAATTAAAGATTCAATTGATGGAGTTCAAATTTCTGCACCATTTGGTCGAGTCCAAAGTGTTATTGATGTATTAGCAGGCTTTAAGTTTAGATAATTTAATCATTATCAGGGATTAATATGTTAAATTTAGCAATTACAGGACAATGATCCGATATCTTTTTTACTTCGTAATCTTCATATTTAGCTGGAATATTATACATATAAACACTACCCTGAATAAATCTTTGAAAAACACTTCTATTAATAACAATATGATCAATATTATCCCAATCAAGATTTTTGCAACTCCCTAATTTATCAGTAAGAAATAAAAAATTATTTGAAAATACTATAGGACTTAAAATCTTTGATGGTCTCAAAGGATTATCATTAAAGTCGCCTATAATAATAATATCTTTTTCATTTGAATAATTATGTAATGAATCTGACCAATTTTTTAATACTTCAGCTTGTTTTCTTCTTAATTCATAACTTTCTAATTTTAGTTCTTCAGTGCTATCGGCTTTTGAAGTTGATTTAAAATGAACATTCATCAAATAAAAATCGAAATTTCCCTTTCTCACATAAACTAAAAGTCCTGAACGTGTTCTATTAGCTTTTACTGCTAATGGTTTATAATTTTCAACAAAGTTTACTTGAATTGATTCTCTGTATAAAAATGCGGGATTTTGTATATAACCAGTTTCTCCTACAATATATTTATAGCCTGGCATAAATTTTATTATTTTTTCTAAAGCTAAATTATTTTCTACTTCTTGTAGTCCTATTACATCAGCTTTTAAATCTATTAATATTTCAGCTATTCTTTTATAATCATATTCATTTCGAGGATTTCTGTCATCTTTACCATCACCTAACCATTCTACATTAAATGTTGCTATAGTTATTGCATTTTCGTCATATTCTTTGCGAAATGATTCACAACTAATTGAAATAATTATGAGTAAAATAATATAAATTTTTAATTTCATCTACCAATTCCAAATATTGATTTAAAAATATGGCCCGCCATTTGTGGATTTTCTTTTAATCTTCTAATTGAGTATCCATACCAATCTACTCCAAATGGAACATATACTCTTAGATTATGCCCTTCTTTTAATAATTCATCCCTTCTATTTTCTCTAACTCCCAATAGCATCTGGAATTCATATTCTTCTCTTTTTAAATTTCTATCTTTTATTTGTTTTATCGCGTAATTTATTAAAAATTCATCGTGAGTAGCAATTCCTACATATAAATTATTATCTAACATTAAATCTAAGAGTTTAATATAATTTTTACGAATTTCATTGTAATCTTTATATGCAATATCAGGCGATTCATTATATATTCCCTTGCACAATCTAATATTTGGTTTATAATCTAAAAGTGATCTTACATCATTTTCGCTACGTTTCATATATGCTTGAATTACGAATCCAATATTAAAATATCCTTTCTCTCTAAAAAGTTTATACATTTTTAATGTATTATCAGTATATGGAGAATTCTCCATATCCAATCTTACAAATATTCCTAATTTATTTGCTTTATCTACAAGTTGAAATATATTTTCATAACCAAATTCAAAGTCTATACCCATTCCCAATGAAGTTGGTTTAATTGATAAATATGATTTTAATTTATGTTCATTAATTGCATCTAATACTTTATCTATCATAATTAATTCATGTAATGCTTTTTCTTTGGTTGTTACAAACTCCCCTAATACATCAATAGTACTACATCCACCTTTATTCATCAAATCTAAAGTAACTCTTACAGCATCAGATAAATTAGGACCTGCTATGTATTTTTTAGCAAAAATATAAATAATAGATTTTGGTATTATAGGTAATACTTTAATAATTAAATCATTTAACATAATAACATTATTCCAATTTTTTGTTATAATTATATATACAAAATTAAATAATTAATTGGTTTATTGTGAAAAATTTTTAATAATATCTAATATTAAGTTATGTGTATAACTTATTGATCCTTTTGAATTAATAATTTTAATTCTATGTGGTTCTTCTTTTGCAATAGAGTAATAACCTTTTATTACCTTTTCATAAAATTCATTACCAGAAGCCTCTATTCTATCCTTGTTTTTATTTTTTGAACGCTTGTTTGCAATTTCAATTGGAACATCTAAAAAAAATGTCAAATTAGGTTTTAACCCATTTGTTGCAATTTCATTAATAATTTTTATATAATCTAAATTAATTTCTCTGCCATAACCTTGATAGGCTGTTGTTGAATCAAAAAATCTATCTGACAGTACATAAATTCCCTGTTTTAAAGCTGGTTTAATTACTTTTTCTACTAAACTATTCCTTGCAGCAGCAAAAAGTAATAATTCTGTTATATTAGTCATTTCCAAATTCTTTGATAATAATATTTCTCTTATTTTTTCTGAAACCTTAGTTCCTCCAGGTTCTCTTATAATTAATGTTTGCTTGTTTTGCTTTAAAAAGTATTCATTTAATAATTTTAATTGTGTGGATTTACCACATCCATCTATCCCTTCGAATGTTATAAACATTTTAATTATTATTAATTAATATTACAAATTCGCCTTTTTGTTTCTCTTTTTGAGACAAAATCAATTTTACGTCATTGAATTTACCTATTATATATTCTTCATATATTTTTGTTAATTCCCTTGCAACGCATATAGTGATTTCACTTTCAAATATTTCTTCTAATTCTTCAATTAATTTAAAAATTCTATGCGAGGATTCGTATAAAATTATTGTACCAAAGTAATTTGCTAGTTTAGTTAAAAAAATTTTTCTTCCCTTTTTTTGTGGTGGGAAACCAAAAAAAAATATATTATGATTTGGAAAACCACTTCCACTCAACGCAGTTACAAATGCAGTTGCCCCAGGTAATGCAATAACCTGTATATTATTATTTCTAGCTTTATTTACCAATTTATAACCAGGATCTGAAATTAATGGAGTACCTGCATCGCTAATTAATGAAACAATTTTGCCTTCATTTAATAAATTTAAAACATAATCAGATTTTTCATCTTCGTTATGTTCGTAGTAACTTATTAACTTTTTAGGTGTAATATCTAATAGTTTTAATAGTTTACCAGCATTTCTTGTATCTTCGGCAGCTATAAAATCAGAATCTTTAAGTGTTTCGATGGCTCTAATAGTAATATCTTTTAAATTTCCAATTGGAGTAGGTACAATGTACAAAATTCCTTTATTATTTGTATTATTTATCAATTTTTCTATTTTTTCTTAATTTTACAAAAAAACTTTTTAATAATTCTCTGCATTCATTTTCTAATATACCAAATTCTATATTACAACGATGATTTAGAGATTTATTATTTAATATATTTAAAACACTTATTGCTGCTCCATTCTTGGGATCTAAAGTTCCAATAAATACATTCTTAATTCTTGATAAAACAATAGCACCTGCACACATCGGACAAGGTTCTAACGTAACAAAAATATCGCAACAATCTAAATTTTTTACTTTTAGTTTTCTTATTGCTTTATTAATTGCATTTATTTCAGCGTGCTGTGTTGTATTTTTATTTTTTTCTATTGTATTATAACCTTTAGAAATTATTTTTTTATTCTTTAAAATAATTGCACCAACAGGTACATCATCAGTTAGTAATGATTTGTAAGCACTCTTTAGTGCGATTTTCATAAATTTTATTTTTTCTTTCTCGCTATATATATTTAAATATTGTTTAATATTTCTATTCCTTCTTTTAATACATCGTCAGTTTTAGCAAAACATAATCTTAACATATCCTTTCCTTCATCTGATTTAGAGTAAAATACAGAAGTTGGTATAGTTGCTATTTTATATTTAGTTACTAATTCTGTTGCAGCGTGAATATCATTATGAAATAAATCTTTTGGATATTCAGCCATAATAAAGTAACTACCATATGGTTTAAATATATTAAATTTAGTGTTTACCAAACCTTTAATTAAGAAATCTCTTTTTGATTGATAACTTTTCCTAAATTCTGGTAAATATTTATCTAACATAGAAAAAGCAAAAGCAGCTGAATGTTGCGCAGGTGTGTTTACAGCAAAAGTAACCCATTGATGAATTTTTCTTATAGCATCAGTTAATTTAGAATTTGCTATAGCATAGCCTATCTTCCATCCTGTCATCGAAAATGTTTTACCAATACTCGAAATTGTAATAGTTCTTTTTTTCATTCCATCTAAAGTTGCTATTGGAATATGTTTCCTATTTTCATAAGTTAAAAATTCGTAAACTTCATCACTTACTACTAATAAATCATTCTCTATAGCTAATTTTGCTATAAAATTTAATTCTTCTTTATTAAATACTTTTCCTGTAGGATTATGTGGTGAATTTAAAATAATAATTTTAGTTCTTTTATTTATTAATGAATGTAACTCTTCGAAATCAAATTCGAAATTAGGTTTTTTTAAAGTTACGTATTTACAAATTCCACCAGCTAATTGAACATCTGCTTGATAAGAATCATAAAAAGGTTCAAATAGAATAACTTCATCTCCAGGATTAATTATTGCTATAATTGAACAAAATAAAGCTTCTGTTGCTCCAGCTGTAATCGTTATATCTGTTTCGGTATCCCAATCCAAATCATAATATTCTTTATGATATTCAGCAATTTTTTTTCTCAAACTATAAATACCAATAGAAGGAGCATATTGATTTTTACCATCTAATGTAGCTTTATAAAGTTCTTCTTTTAACCAATCGGGTCCATCAAAATTAGGAAAACCTTGTCCTAAATTAATTGCGTTATATTCAAAAGCCATTTTACTCATCGAAGAGAAAATTGAAGTTGGCATTGTAGATACTTTATCTGAAATAAAAAGTTTCATTATAAATCACCAACATTAAAGAATTTAAAAACATTATAAATCATTAAATAAATTCCATTATAAATGGCATTTTCATCAGGATTTAATTTTGAATTATGTAATGGCGGCATAAATTCTTTGTTTGATGGTTTAACACCTAAAAACCAAAAAACAGATGGTATATTTTGAGAATAATATGCAAAATCTTCTGCAAACATTTTGGGCTTACTTATTTTGATATAATTTTCTCCAAATATTTCTTTACAATTTGTTATTACAAAATTTGTTAATATCTCATCATTAATTAAAGGTGGATATCCTTTTACAATTTTAACTTCACTAGTACAATTGTAATTTTCAGCAATATTATTTACACCATTATTTATATGATTATGTATTTTCTCTCTTAAATAATTATCGAAAGTTCTTAAAGTACCTTTTAATTCTACTTTTTCAGGAAATATATTAGTAGTTGTTCCACCATTAATTGAAGTTATAGAAAGAACAGCAGGATAAAGTGGATCTCTAAACTTAGTAAGTATATTTTGAAAATATATTATTATTTGTGCAGCAGTTAAAATGGCATCATTACTTAAATGAGGTTGAGCAGCGTGTCCACTATTTCCATAAATTGTGATATATAATTCATCAGTAGAAGCAAAGAAAGCTCCTTTGTTAATTGAAATAACACCTGTATTTTCTTCGGGATTTATATGTTGTCCGAATATTGCTTCTGGCTTTGGATTTTCCAATATTCCTTTTTCAATTAGTAGTTTAGCTCCTCCTGGAAGAACTTCTTCTGCTGGTTGAAATATAATTTTGATTAATCCATTTAATTTGTGTTCATATTTTTTTAAAATTTCTACTACGCCTAATAAAATAGAAGTATGAATATCATGCCCACAAGCGTGCATTACACCTGGATTTTTAGATTTAAACTCAATCTCATTTTCTTCTTCTATTGGCAAAGCATCTATATCTGCTCGTAATGCAATACATCTATCACCTTTTCCAATATATCCAACTACTCCTGTTTCTAATGGTCTGTCATATCTAATAGACAATTCATTTAATTTATTTATTACAAATTCAGTTGTTTTAAATTCTTTAAATGATAATTCGGGATATTTGTGTAGATATCTACGATAACTTATGACTTTTTCTAAAATTTTATCAATTTCATTTTTAATTTGTCTTTTCATCATATTTCCACATTATAAGTATTGATATATTTTGTATGTCCTTCGAGAATAAGTTTATCAATTTTACAATCATTAATTATGGCATTTACAAATAATTTTTCTCCACTTGGTGGTAAAAAAGTCATTGGAAATTTTTCATTTAATTGATAATTTATTGAAATTGCTGTAGCCAGAGTTCCGGTACCGCATGCACCTGTAAAATTTTCTACACCACGTTCATATGTTTTAATAAGATAAATATTTCCTTCTTTTCTATAAAAATTTACATTCGTACCATTTGGAAATTTAATATTGTATCTTATTTTTCTTGCAAATTCAAATAATTCATCACTATTAAAGTCATTTATTGGTAATGCGTCCATATTAATTACAAAGTGAACAGAGCCATTATTTATAAAATCTCCTATTATTAATTGATTATCTATTAATATTTCTAAATTATAATCTATTCTTTCTGGATAAGAAAAATATAATTCAATTGTGTCATTATTAATTTTGGATTTGTATATATTACCCGACATCAAAAAATTTATTTCTTGTTGATCAGTAAAATTATTATCAAATGCATATCTTACTGCACATCTGCCTCCATTACCACACATCATACCACTACTACCATCTGGATTATAATACCAAACTTCAAAATCATTCTTAACATTTTCATTAATAACTAATAAACCTTCAAAATTTAAATTATCAAAATATTTTCTTTGATAAATTTTATCAATATTTTTAGAATAATATTCTTTTGAATATTGATAATGTCTATTATCAATTACTGCAAAAATATTACCATTTCCACTCATTATATCAATTTTCATAATGTTAGCTTATTAAAATTTCAACAATTTGACTATGTATTTTACCATTTGTTGCCAAAATAGTTTCATCATATATCGAGTATTCTTTATTATTATATGTAGTAACTCGTCCGCCACTTTCTTTTACAATTAAAAAACCAGCTGCTACATCCCAAGGATTTAAATTAATTTCCCAAAACCCATCAAATCGACCACAAGCCACATAAGCTAAATCTAATGCTGCAGACCCGAGTCTTCTAATTGGAATTCCTTCTAATACAACTTTGACGAACGTATCAACACAACTATATGGATTTTTATCTACATTATATGGGAAACCAGTTACCAAAAATGAATTTTTATAATTGTCATTATTAGAAACAGTAATTGGTATATCGTTCAAAAAAGCACCACCACCTTTTGTAGCATAAAATAATTCCTTTAGAATTGGATTATATATTACTCCAACGACTATTTCATTATTATATTCAAGAGCAATACTAATCGAAAAAATTGGCAAATTGTGGGCAAAGTTTACGGTTCCGTCCAAAGGATCAATTATCCATTTATAGTTTTTATAATTTTTTGTTTCGCCGCCGCTTTCTTCTGCAAGTATTAAATGATCAGGATATTGTTCTTTTATATGTTCTATTATTATTTGTTCTGATTTTAAATCATATTCAGTTACTAAATTATTTTTTCCTATTTTATTATATATTTTAAAAGACTTACCAAAACCCTCAAGAAGTATTTCTCCTGATTTTAAGGCTGCATCAATTCCACATTTTAAAAATTCATTTAACAAAACAAAACCTTTAATTAATTTATATTATAAGACGAAATTACTTTTTTTTGCTTTGAAAGAATAAATTTTAATATCTTTGTTATTTATATTTTAGTCAAGAACGTTAAATATGAAATTTTTAATAATATTAATTTTACTTTTTAACTTTTCTATTGTCTTTCCACAAAACCAGCAAAAATCAGTTAAAGGGCGCTTGTCTGGTGCTACTAAGGATGCAATAGATACCATTGCAGTAAAAAATGCTCAAATAAGATCAACTGAAACTGCTGGATTATTAGAAAGAGAAATCGATCCCGAAAAATATATATTAGGACCTGGGGATGTATTTAGCATTTTAATCGTAAGTTCTGAAATTATCCAATTCGATTCTGAAGTATCACCAGAAGGTAATTTGTTAATAAATGGAGTAGGAGTTGTAAATTTAAAAAATAAAAGTTTAAAAGAAGCCAAAAATATAATTATTGAAAAAATTAATTCCAGACTTAGAATTGCTAATTGTGAAGTTACACTAAAAAAATTAAGAAATTTTAAAGTTACTATTAGTGGAGCTATAGCAAAACCTTTAACTGTATCTGCAACAGCAGCCGATAGAGTATCAGAAGTTATAGAAAGAGCTGGAGGTTTGCAATTCGAATCATCTGAAAGAAATATTTATATTATTAGACAAAATGTAAATGACAAAATTAAAGTTGATTTACTAAAATACTTTTTATTAGGTGTAGATGAAGCAAATCCAAAGGTTTTAGGTGGTGATTTAATTATAATTTTACCTTTAAATTTAAAAGAATCTATAGGAATTTCAGGCGAAGTTTTTTCCCCAGGCGATTTTGAATTCTCAGAAGGAGATTCTTTATCTACTTTAATTAAATTTGGAAAAGGTTTTTTAGGTTCTGCACTATTAGATTCAATTGAATTTGTTAGATTTTCAGAAAAGGGTGAAGATTTAATTACAAAAAATTTAAATTTAACTCATTGGAAAGATCTTTTATACAGTAATCTTCCTATGGAAGGAGATTTTCCACTTAAGCCAGGCGACCGTATATTTGTAAGAAAATCATCTAAGTGGCAGAATAACGAGTATGTAGTAATCGAGGGAGAAGTAAAATACCCTGGGAAATATGCAATAATTGAAAATAAAACAAAATTATTAGATATCATAGAAAAATCGGGTGGTTTTACAGATGAAGCATCATTAGATAGAGTAGAATTTATCAGGCAAAAAGAGACTTTAGAAAAAGATCCTCAAATAGAAAGATTGTCTCGTATGTCTACTACTGATATGTCTCAGAGTGAATTACGCTATTTCCGAGCTAAAATAAATGAAAAACGTGGAGCAATGTCTATAAATTTTGCAGAATTAATAAAAAATCCTAATTCTGAGAACAATATTCCTTTAATGGACAAAGATTCTATTATTGTACCTACTATTAAAGATTATATAAATGTTCAAGGAAGAGTAAACAATCCTGGAAATATTAAATTTAGACCGGGTCTTACTTATATAGATTATATAAATCTTGCAGGTGGATTTGCATTTAGAGCAGATGAATCTGAAACTTTCATTACAAAACCTCAAGGAGGTCAATTCTTAGCAAAAGATATGGATAAATATATTTTAGAACCAGGAGATGTAATACTTGTACCAACAGAAAATGAATATACATTTATGGAAATCTTTACAACTACTTTAACTATTATTTCACAAATATTTACAATAGCAGGTGTTATAATTGCAATTTCGAAGTAGGGAATTATGAGCAATATTAATAATTTTAGAGAAGAGTTTTCATTAATTACTGTTTTTAAATTAATTAAGTATAAAATTAAATTTTTCATTTCTTTCACTTTAATTTTTGTCATACTTGTCATAATTTATTCATTCATTATGCCAAATACTTTTCTTTCGACAGCTTCTATTTTACCCCCAACGAAAGAATCTGGAGGAACAGGATTATCTTCTTTTATTCAAAGTATGACGGGTGGTTTAGATATAGGAAAAATATCTACAAACGAACAATCTAAATTGTTTTCCAAAATTATCAATAGTCGTACCGTAAGTGATTACATTATAGAGAATTTAAATTTAAGCAAACATCCAAATTTCAAAGATTTTACAAATGAAAAGTTTTTTAAATTTTTTAGCGAATCAATTAGTACAGAGGTTGATAAATCTGGAATAATATATATATCTACTAAAATTAGTACAAATTTTTTCCCAGGAAAAGAATCTATAAATATCGCAAAAAAATTATCTGCTGATATCACAAATACTGCTATAAAAGGATTGGATAAAGTAATACGCGAAAGAACAGTCTCTAGTGCAAAAATTTCTAGAGAATATATCGAAAATCAATTAAAAAGTTATAGAATAAAATTAGATTCTATATCTAATGAAATGGAGATTTTTCAAAAGAAAAATAAAGTATTTTCGATAGATGAACAAGCCCAAGCACTTGTATCTCAAGCTATAGAATTAGGTTCACAATTAGCAAAAGCTGAATTAGAATATAATTTAGCTAAATTAGAATTTAATAATTCACCACAAGTAAAATTTTATAAAGAGCAGTTAGATTTACTCCAACAACAATACAAAAAAGTTCAAACAGGTGGACTTACCAATCAAGATGCCTTTGCAATACCTTTAGAAAATATTCCTACTTTAATGAAAGAATATGCAGATTTATTTAGACAGAGAAAAATTTACGAACAAGTAATTATGTACCTAGAAACTCAACATCATCAAGAAGCAATTCAAGAAAAAAAGGATATTCCTGTAGTCGAAGTATTAGATTATGCAAGAATACCAGAAGAGAAATACTCTCCTAATAGAGCAGCTATGGCAATATTTTCATTGTTTTTTGGTTTTTTAATAGCTGTAATAATAATTTTAATAAATGCCTTTAGGCAAGGTTTAGTATATGTTTTGGATGATAAAAAAGGGGCTATCTCATAAATTGAGAATTTTAATAATTTGTCATTCCCGCAAAAGCAGGAATCCAGTCTGGAATAAGAATTAAAGATTCCCGCGATTACTCGGGAATGACATCAATTCTGGCTTTTAAAACAGCAACCTTTTACTCTCCGCAAGCATTGGAATCTTGAAGAGATTTTATATTTTTTTGGGCTACTGTATTTTTTGGATCAATTCTTAAAACTTTTCTATAATTCTGACAAGCTAACTTCCCATTTTGTAAATTGTGATAACCTATAGCTTGGAATAAATATGCATATGCTTCATTTGGAAAAACTGATGCCCATCTTTCTCCTAATTTTACAACATCATTATATTTTTTTTGTTCAATTAACATTTGACCTAGTTTTGTAAATGCTTGAACTAAAGCAAATGAATATTTTGTCGTATCAGTTTTTCCTATATCTATTACAGAATTGAATACAATTTCAGCATCGTTAATTTTATTTAGATTAACATAAGCATCCGCTAAACTAATTCTTGCAAAAAGGAATGTAGAATCTAATGTGATAGATTTTTCTAAAAATGGAATTGCATCCTGTGGTCTTTTTGATAATAAATAAGAGTTCCCGATAAAATAATATGCTATGTGGTCGTTATTTCCGTTGCAATTATTATTTTCAACACGTTTTTTTAATATATTAATAGCATCATCATATTTTGCAAGCCTTTGGTAAATAGAACCCATTATATCCATTATTCTACAACTTTCATTAGGATCTAAATCTACAGCTTTTTTCCAATTTTCTAAAGCATTTAGTGTATCTTTAAGTAATAGATATGATTGTCCAATTTTTTGATAATCCAAAACTATCAATGAAGTATCTTTTTCTGCAACTTTATATGTTTCTATAGAACTTTGATATAAATCGCTTCTGAAACCATTCTTTTTATTAGCAAAATCAGCAGCATCGTAGAGTGCTCTTGCTCTCATCAACAAGGCTTTATTTCTTACAGAATCTATTTCGCGTGCAACAATTTCTAAATGATATGCAGCTGTATCAAAAGCACCAATTTCATCTAATGATTGTGCTAAATACCAGCGAGCAAGTGAACTTGATGGTCTTAAATTTATATAATTTCTTAATGCAATCACTGCATCTTTATAATTTTTTGAAAGGAATAAAATTTTTCCTTGTTCAAAGAAAGCTCGAGCATTCTTTGGATCATTTTGAGTAATCTTATTCCATTCTTCTAATGAACGTTTAAAATATTGACTTGATAAGTCATCATCTACTTCTCTATTTCCAAGCCAATAAAAAGAAATTGCTAGTTTTTCTCTTGCTTCTGATAAATTAGGATTCAATTCTAAAGCTTTTTCATAATTTAACTTAGCCAAATCGTATACTCTTCGTTTAAAATAAAAATCACCTAAAGCTACAAATGATGCAGGTTCTTTATCATTTAATTGACTTGCACGAGTAATCAAAAGTTCAGCTTTAGTTAAATCTTCATTAGAAATATTATCTCTTAACAAATACACATTTGCCATTTCTAACAATACGAAGACATTTTTTTCATCTCTCTCTTGTGCATCTTTTAATATTTTCATTGCTTCATCATATTTGCCACTTAAAGTCAAAGATCTTCCCCATCTAACCCAAGAAGTAATATTTTTTCTATCTAAGCTAACTGCTTTTTCGAACATTTGTGCTGCTTGGGCATATTTTTCCATTTCTAAATAAATTTCGCCCGCTATTAGATGTATTTGTGGATCTTTTGGATTTTGATTTATAGCATCAGGTATTAATTTAATTGCTAATTCAAAATCTTTTGATTGATAAGCATCCATCAAATCTTTTGCATCTAAAGCAAAAATTCTACTCGCAATAAAAAAGATTAAGAATACCAATATTAATTTTTTCATATAATTACCTATATTTTTATTTAATTTCACTTTCTTGTGGCTTCAATACTATTTTAGCATATCCAGGTACAATTCCTGCATCGAGAAAATATTTTTGAACTTTAGCTTCTTTTGCCAAAAAAGAAGCAAACCAAAAAGGTTTGTTTCTCCTATCTTCTCTCAGTATAAGACGAATATCATTTACATATGGATATTTTTCTTGAACTATAAATCCTTGATGAACAATTTGTGGAGGAATTCTTTCACCATTTTTATTTATAAAACTAATTCTAAGTAATTTAAAATCAATATTGTTAACTAAATTTGACAAATAATCTATTCCTATAGCATTTTTATTTGTTTTAACATAATTTAAAACTTCTTCATTACTTCCGAAAATTTTCAAATTCTTTTTAATTTGCTTTCCATTCAATACTATTAATTCAATATTTGAATTAATTGAAGAATTTCGATAAGTTGTAACAAATGTAGGTTCGGTTCTTAGATTTTTAAAGTAATCTGTTAAATTTTTACCTTCTGCTAAAACTTCTTTTATTTGAATATCATTTAAAGTATCTAATGGAAAATCAGGATTAGTATAAAATACAATTCCATCTTTAGCTGCAATCATTTCGGGTCTATTAAGATTAAATTCTTTATTTAAAGAATCCTCGTCCTTTAAATAATTTCTTGCTAAAATTATTACTTCTGCTTCACCAGCAAACATTAAGGCTACCGCTCTTCTTGCATTCACATAATTTGGTATTATTTCAATTTTGGGATAAGAATTTCTATATAATTCTAAAGTTGGTTCAATAACTTTTTTAATGCTACTATCAATATAAACAATTAATTTACCTTCGTCAATAGACTCTGTTTGTTTTTTTTCTCTATTTTGTTCTTTATTATTATTGCAGGAATTTAAGATTAAAAATGATATTATAAATATCAAAATTACATTAACTTTAATTATCTTGCTTTTCATCATTATTCAACCTATATCGTTTATTTTGCATATAGTAACTAAGTAATCTATAAGAGCCAAACAAAACAAAAATAATACCAACCATTATTCTAAATTGACTTTCAATTTCAGATAAAATAATACCGCTCAGTAGTAATATACCTATTACAACGATTAATCCTCTTATTGAATAATTAATTATATTTAGCAACAATTTCTTTCGTCGTAATATTTACTGAGCGGTTTACAAACAATTTTTTAAACATCATTATCTTAATCTAAAAGTTATTGGAATACTTACCCAACACATTATAGCTTGACCATTTTGAATTGCTGGAGTAAATAAACCATAATTTTTAATAGCATCTAAAGCAGCTTGATTTAATAATTCGTGGTCTGATGATTCAACAAAATATTTTCTTGCTTTTCCATCAGGACCAACTAACACTCTTACAACTACTCTACCTTCTACACCAGCACGTCTTGCTAAATCTGGATATACGATACTTTTTTGTAGTTTAGCTAAATCTACACCAGGTTCTTTTTCAACAGCAATAAATTCATCAGGAGCTGGCTCTTCTTCTTTTTTCTCAATTTTAACTTCTCTTTTATCAGATAAATCAATATTTGCTGAAAAACCACCCAAATCAACCCCATCACCTCCTACTGATGATGCCCTACTCATTACATCAATTGTAGCAAAGTCTTTCATATCTGCAGTAATTTGAGCATCAGGAACGGGAACAGGAGTTCCTGCTCTAGCAGCTGGACCAGTATTAATAATTTGTTGAGGAGGAGGCGGAGCAACTTCTGCGTCAGATTGAGGAGGTAAATCCGTTATACTAATTTTAACAATAGGAGCTAATTTTGGAGCTGCTTTAGCACTTTCTTGTGCTTTCTGTATACCAAAATATAACAATAAAAATAATAATGTTAATCCTACTGTAATTAAAAAACCTCTAATTGTATATCTACGAATGAACTCTTTGAGTTCCGCAGCACCATAACCTGATGGTTCTGGTACTATTACTGCTATATTTACATTTTCTGACATAATTTATAACCCTATAATTTTTTCTCTTTCTTTATCAGAAATAGGTGCAATAGTAAATCTACGTTGTCTTTTTGTGGGATTACCAGTACTATCTAATGTTTTAGCAATTTCGGCAGTAATAGTTATTTCAGCAAGGTTAAGTTCGTCGAGTATGTTTACAATTAACCCATATGATGCATTAGTATCAGGTTTTAGAGCAGTAATTAATCTATTTCGAACACTTTCCTTTAAATTTTGTCTAATTGCAATATTTTTTATTTCTTTTACTTCTACTATTTGTGGGTCTTCAGCAGCTATTTGATAGAATATTTTATCATCATTTCTAACAAATATTTGGAACAATTCTGATTCTCTTACTTCTACTTCATCTTCTATCTCAGGTGGAATACTCATTTCCATTACCTGAGGAGCAGCCATCGTAGTAGTAAACATAAAAAATGTTAGCAGTAGAAAAGTAATATCTACAAGCGGAGTCATATCTAAGTGAAATCCAACTCTTTTTATTTTTTTTCTTTTGCTTGCTTTTCCTCTTTTAGGTCTTTCTACTTTTAATTGACCACCACCACCAGCCATAATTTTTTAACTCCTTATTCTTAATTTAAGACGTTTTTTTTAAATAGTTAGTTACAATTAAATTAACTTCGTTTTTCAGTTACATAATTGAAAACAGTAGCATTATTTTTTCTTAATACATCCATTGCACCAAAGATCCATTTGAAACTAAGTCTTCTATCTGCATCTATAGCAAATTTTGTATTTGGTCTTACAATTCTAGTGTTTCTTATTAACTCACTTAATGCATCAGTATTTCTTCCTAATGCAATTTGTGCTTTCTGACGTTGTTCATCATTTATAGATTGGGTTTTTTGCCATACAAGATTCCTATCTGCTTCGTTTACTAATTCGTAATAATAACTTGTATCTAATGTTACAGAATCAATAGCTATCTTTATTATAGCAATATCTCTATCAGGTACTTTTGATGTATCTGCCGTAACTTTTGGTCTTTGGATAACAAATTTCTGTTCTGACTCTGCTTGAGATTTAAATTTTGCTGTAAACATAAAAAATGTTAAAAGCAAAAATGTGATATCCACAAGTGGAGTCATATCTATTACAAAACCCATTCTTTTCTTTTTTATTTTAGGCACGGGATTATCTCCACAAATTATTAATATTAATTTTTCAATCTAATTGTAAGAATCTGTGTGATATTTAATATAGCTTCATCTATTAAATAAACGAAATTATCAACTTTAGTTGTAAAGAAATTATATCCAACAATAGATAAAATAGCACCGATAAGACCACCAGCAGTGTTATATAACGCTTCTGAAATACCTATAGATAATTGAATTGCAGATACGGTGCCACTCAATGCTAATGCTTGGAATGCACGAATCATACCTATAGTAGTTCCTAATAATCCAACTAATACGGCTATAGAAGCAACTGTTGATAATATTACAAGATTTTTTTCAAGAAGTGGTGTTTCTAAATTCATTGCTTCGTCAATTGCTCTCTGAACTTCAGCTATTTTCTTTTCACCTTGATAATTATTATCATTTTCTATATCTTTAAATCTTTGGATAGCTGCTCTTAGAACATTAGCCATACTACCTCTTTGTTTATCACATTCTGTCAGAGCAGCATCTAAATCCCCTCGCGTTAGTGCATTAGTTACATTTTTTATAAATGTAGCAGGATTACCTTTTCCTGCAGCTTTATTTATTGAGAAAAATCTTTCAAAAACGAATGTAATTGAAATCAATATTAACGCTAATAACAAGCCTACTAAAGGTCCACCTGTATAAATAGTTCCTAATATATTGCCTGGTTTTGGTTCGTGTTTGATTTCTGGATCATTGAAATTATCAGGATTTCCCATTACTCCAAAATAAATTGTATATGCAACAATTAGTGCTAAAGCAATCACAATTATATTAAATAAATTTTTCATTTAAAAAACTCCATTATTGATTAATAAATTAGTTCTTAATTAATTTTAATGCTTCTTCTATGTTCTCTGCAATTGTAAAAACTAAAGTTAGTTTAGTAATTACAAAAATATTTTCTATTGATTTACTAACATTACAAAGGATAATTTTCCCATTTCTTTTTACAAAGTTAGCATGTGATGAGATTAATACTCCAAGAGCAGTTGAATTAAGATAAGTAACATTTTCTAAATCAATTATTAAATTATTTTCTTGCTGTTCAGAAAATTTTTTTAAGACTTCTTTTAGTTCATCTGTTTCAGGGCCACCAATAAATTGACCTCTTAAATGAACTATAGCTCCACCAATTTGTTCTTCAACTTTTACTTGTGACATATTAACCTCAAAAAAATTAAAATTATAATAATTGTTTTTACAAAGATTCAAAATTAATAAATAAACAGTAATTTTTTTTAAATTATTTGTTAATTTATTACAAAGTCTTATTAAATTTTAATAATAAAATAATAAAATTAATTATTCATCCCTATAATAAATCTATAAATACCATTAAAATCTTTGATAAACTCAATATTTTTATAATTTTTGAATATTTTATTTATTTTTTCTTTTTGTTCATAACCATACTCTAATATAAAAATACCATTTTGTTTTAATATTATTTTGAAAATTTCTGAAAATCTATAATAAAAATCTAATCCTTCTATACCACCATATAAAGAACTCTTTGGTTCAAATAATTTTACGATTGGTTGAGTTACTTCATATTCATATTTTGATAAATATGGGGGATTAGAAATTATTAAATCATATTGTTTGTTTGGTAATTCATTTAAAATATTTAGTTTTATAAATTCAATATTTTCAATTTTATTTTTTTCAGCATTTTTTTTGGCAATCTCTAAAATTTCATCTTTGTAATCTATTGCATCAATTTTAGATTTTTTAAATATATCTGCAATTGCGATAGATATACATCCACTACCTGTTCCAATATCTAAAATTCTCAAATCTTCATTTTCATTATATTTATTTTTAACTAAATCAATTATTAATTCTGTTTCTGGACGTGGAATTAATACATTTTTGTCTACAATAATTTTTTTATTTAAAAAATAAGTATAACCGATAATATATTGTGGTGGTTCTGAGTTCAATCTCTTTTTAATAAAGTTTTTCAATGTATTAAGTTCTTGTTCATTTAATGGTTTATCATAGTTTAAATATAATTGTAGTCTATTTAAATTTAAGATATGACATAAAAATAATTCTAAATTAATTTTAGGCTCTTCTATACCCTTGCTTTTTAAGTAAACTTCGCCCCAATTCAAAATATCAATAATAGTCCAAACTTTATTCAATTTATTTAAACCTTTGTCCTAATAGTGCTAATAATGACATTCTAATAAACACTCCGTGTGTAACTTGGGTTTGTATCAAACAATTTGGATGAGAACTAATATTATAATCTAACTCTATTCCATAATTAACAGGACCAGGATGCATAATAACTAAATCTTTTTTTCTTAAAAATTGTTGATACGATACACCGAAATACTTATTAAATTCGCGTATCGAGGGTAATATCCCTGCTTCCATTCTTTCCCTTTGCAATCTAAGAACTAATAATACATCTGCCCAATCTATTGCTTCATTAATATCATTACAATATTCGCAATTCCATATATTTATAAATCTTGGCAAAAGTGTTCCCGGACCACACAATCTTACATCAGCACCTAATATTTTTAACAATTCGATATTAGAGCGAGCCACTCTACTATGTAGTATATCACCGCAAATACATACTTTTAAATTTTTAATGTTTCCAAAATGTTTTCTTAAAGTATATGCATCTAACAAAGCTTGTGTAGGATGAGAATGTTTTCCATCGCCTGCATTTAATATCGCACCTTTAGTGTTCTCCATTAAAAATTTTGGAGATCCACTTTTCGAATGTCTTAAAACATACATTTGCACACCCATTGCTTCTATTGTATGCAATGTATCAATTAAAGATTCTCCTTTTGTTAAGCTGGATGTTGAAGATTGAAATGATATAGTATCAGCAGATAATCTTTTAGCAGCTAGTTCAAATGATAATTTAGTTCGTGTAGATGGTTCAAAAAATGCCATTGCTACAGTTACACCTTTTAATTCATCAAACTTTATTCCTGGTTTATACTCTTTGATGTAAAAATCAGTTAATTCAAATATTATATTAGCATCTTCTATACTTAAATCTTGTGCATTAATTAGTGAATTTATAGATAATTTTTTCAACATAAATTAATCTTATTAATTATTAAATTTTTCAAAAATAAAGAAAAGATTGTATTTGCAATAAATTTAGGAATATTTTTTTCGGATATTAGCACGCTCGAGTGGATTCGAACCACCGACCCACAGCTTAGAAGGCTGTTGCTCTATCCTACTGAGCTACGAGCGCATTTAGAAATTCAAAAATAATATTTTTTTTAATTAATAACAAAAATAAATTTAAATATTTTGTTAAGAGAAATAAAATGCTTATTTTTGTAGATGGGAGCCAAGTCCTATGCGGCTAAAACATACCCAACTCCGCCAGGACCGGAAGGTAGCAACGGTAAGTATCGTTTTAGGGTGCCATAGAAAACTTGGTTCTCTTTTTTTTAAAACATCAAGTTTTTCGTCATTGAATTTTTATTTAAAAAAATGAAAAAAGAAATAATTATAAGTTACACAACTAATCAGACTCGAATTGCAATTACCGAAGATGGTGAGTTAGCCGAATTTTTAGTTGATTTGCCTAGTAAAGAACGTTACATTGGAAATATCTTTTTAGGAAAAGTAAATAAAATTGTTCCTGCATTAAACGCTGCTTTTATAAATATAGGTATGAATCAAGATGCTTTTCTACATTTTTCTGATTTAGATGATAACGAAGAATTAAGTTTTTTAACAGAAGAAGATGAAGAAGAATTTCAAAAGGAAAAAAATCAAAATACTAATTCAATTAAATTAAATCAAAAAAACAAGAAAAATAAAAATAATACACATCTTTTTAAAACAAAAAAATCAGGAAATATTGAAATAAATTTGAAAGAAGGTCAATATCTATTAGTTCAGGTAATAAGAGAAGCATATGCCAAAAAAGGGCTAAAAGTAACTAATAGAGTGGCTGTGCCTGGTAGATATTTAGTATTTCTGCCATTTGAAAAAATTGTAGGTGTGTCAAAAAAAATCAGTTCTTATAACGAAAGAAAAAGATTGAGAAATATAGTTAAAAATTTTATTATTGACGGAACAGGTTGTATAATTAGAACTGCATCGAATGGAAAATCTGAAGAAGAACTAAAAAAAGATTATATTGAACTAATACAATTATGGTCTGAAATAGAAAAAAAATATAAAAATGAAAAAGTTCCTGGATTAGTTTATCAAGATCTTCAACTTACAAATTCTGTAATTAGAGATTTATTTACCTCTTCAGTTCATCGAGTAATTACTGATTCAAAAAAACTTTATAAAGAAATTATAAATTATTTAAAAAAAGTTTCTCCACATTTAGAAAGCAAAGTGGAACTCTTTGACGGGAATAAACCAATTTTTGAAGAATATGGAATAGATAAAGAATTAAATAAAACAAATAGAAAAAGAGTTTCTCTACCAAGCGGTGGTGATATAGTAATAGAACATACTGAAGCAATGACTATCATTGATGTTAATTCGGGTAAATCTAATGAGAAAGAACAAGAAGCAAGTGCTCTAAATACAAATTTAGAAGCTGTAAAAGAAATATCTAAACAAATTCGTTTAAGAGATTTGGGTGGTATGATATTAATAGATTTTATTGATATGTTAGATGAATCAAATAAAAAGAAAATTTATAATGAAATGAAAAAGTATTTAAAAAATGACCGTGCAAAAACTGTAATATATCCACTTACTCAACTTGGAATAATGCAGATAACAAGACAAAGAATTAACCAAAATATATTAGAAAAAGTTACTGAGATTTGTCATACTTGTAAAGGAACAGGAAGAATTACATCCAAAGAAGTTATAATTAATGAAATTGAACAATGGTTAAAAAATTTTAGAAAGAATTCTAACGAATTTAGGTTGATTTTATATGTAAATCCTTTTTTAGTTGATTTTCTTACTAATGGAACAATTTCAATTTTATCAAAATTAATGATTAAATATTTTGTGAGAATTAAATTACAACAAAATGAAACTTTACATATCGAACAATTTAAATTTTTTTCGGTCAGAAAAAACAAAGATATTACTAATGAGTATTTATAGAATATGAATAAAACAATAACAATATTAGGCTCTACTGGTTCAATTGGAATTCAAACATTAGACGTTATTTCTAAATCTAATGGTAAATTTAAAGTTAATTATTTGACTACTAATTTTAATATAAGTTTATTAGAAGATCAGATAAAAAAATTCTCACCTAATGGAGTGGTAATTGCAGATGAAATTTCTTATTATCAATTTAAAGAACGAACAAAGTTTAAAGGTAATATTTTATTCGGCAAAGAAGGAATTATCGAGGCTGCATCTGATCCTTTGAATGATATAATAGTTTCATCGTTAGTTGGATTTTCTGGTGTATTGCCAACTCTTGCAGCTATTAAACAGTCTAAAACCATTGCTCTTGCTAATAAAGAAACTTTAGTAAGTGCTGGAAAAATAATTATTGAGAATGCAAAAAAATATAATGCTAAAATTATTGCTGTAGATAGCGAACATAATGCAATTCTACAATGCATAATTGGTGAAGATGTTTCTTCTATCGAAAAAATAATATTAACTGCTTCAGGCGGCTCATTCCGTGATTTACCAATAGAAAAATTTAATGATATAACAGTAGAACAAGCTTTAAAACATCCTAATTGGAATATGGGAAATAAAATTACAATAGATTCTGCCACTATGATGAATAAAGGTTTTGAAGTAATTGAAGCAAGATGGTTGTTTGATTTAAAATTAGATCAAATTGAAGTAATTATTCATCCACAAAGTATAATCCATTCATTAGTCCAATTTGTAGATGGTTCAATAAAGGCTCAATTAGGTATGCCTGATATGAGAATTCCAATATCATATTCAATTACATACCCTGAGAGATTTTATTATGACTTCCCAAGATTGGATCTACTAAAAATCAAAAAATTTGACTTCTACGAACCCGATTATAATAGATATCCTGCTTTAAAATTAGCTTATGAAGTTTTAGAAAAAGATGGGAATTACCCTTGTGTTTTAAATGCTGCAAATGAAATATGTGTTTATTCTTTTTTAAATAATGAAATAAAATTTACACAAATCGCTCAAATTATTGAACAAATATTAACAAAGATATCATATATTAAAGAACCCAATTTAGATGAAATAATCGAAACTGATAACGAAACAAGAATAATTACTAAGGAATTAATTAAAAATATAGGTAAAAATGGAAATTATATCTAATATTGTATATTTTATAATTGCTATTGGAGTATTAGTAGCAATTCACGAATTTGGTCATTTTATTGCTGCTCGTTTGACAGGTATGAGAGCCGAAATTTTTTCTATTGGTATGGGGCAAAGATTATTTGGCTATAATAAAATTAATGGTTTCACTTTTGGCAAATTACCTGCGGATATAGATCTTGGTAACCATACAGATTATAGGGTTGCTATTTTCCCTATAGGAGGATATGTAAAAATATCAGGAATGATTGATGAAAGTTTTGATACAGAATTTGCGGGTAAACCACCTGAAAATTATGAATTTCGCTCTAAAAATACTTTTCAAAAATTATTTGTTTTAAGTGCTGGTGTGTTAATGAATTTAATTTTAGCAGTAGCAATTTTCTCTTTTATAACATTTTATTACGGTTCTACAGAATTAGCAACAAATGTAATAGGAAAAGTGGAAAGCAACAGCATTTTGTATGAAATGGGTTTAAGAAGTGGTGATAAAATCATTTCTATTAATAATTATAAGATTAATAGTTGGAATCAATTAGTTGAAAAATTGACATTTAAAGAATTTGGTAAAGATATTAATGTTAAATTAATTAGAGATAATAATTTAATTGATTTAAAATTAGATGGCACTCTAATAATAAAGTCTTTATCAAAAAAAGAACCATTAGGTATTTATCCAGGTAATATTAAAACTTATATTGAAGAAGTAATTAAAGGTAATCCTGCTGAAAAGTTAGGTTTAAAAAGTGGTGATACTATTTTATTCTGTAATAATGTAGAAATAAATTCTATTAATTCATTAAAAGAAGAATTAACAAAACATAAATCTCAACAAGTTATCTTAAAATGGAAACGCGGTAATCAAGTGTTTATAGATTCTGTTCTTACTAATAGTAGCGGATTAATTGGTGTAAAATTAGCATATTCACCTATTACAAATATTTCTTACGGGATTTTTGAATCAATTTATATAGGTTTTAGGGAAACTATTAATTCATTGGAATTATTAATAAAGTCTATAATACAAATTTTCAAAGGTAATTTATCTTTTAAAGAATCAATAGCTGGACCTATATTAATTATAGATATGGCTGGAGAACAAGCTAATCGTGGTTTAGTTAGTTTTCTTAGTTTTATTGCTTTACTATCGATTTCTTTAGCATTTATGAATATTTTACCTTTTCCAGCATTAGATGGAGGACATTTGGTATTTGTTTTGATAGAAGGAATTATGAGACGTGAAATTCCTGTTAAAGTTAAAATAGCTTTTCAACAGGGTGGAATAATAATATTATTATTATTTATGGCTTTTGTATTTTATAATGATATTACAAGACTATGGAAATAATGTGGATAAAACAAAACCCTTAATATTAATTACAAATGATGATGGAATTGATGCTCCTGGGATAAAGATATTATTTAATATCATGAAAGAATTTGGAGAAGTTATTATAGTT